>Ga0116188_1002012_pt1 | contig 16494 bp, 14 predicted proteins | sample AD_JPNTR2_MetaG_FD_89807 | JGI IMG/M metagenome (GOLD analysis project Ga0116188, IMG submission 89807) | Active sludge microbial communities of municipal wastewater-treating anaerobic digesters from Japan - AD_JPNTR2_MetaG | ecosystem: Engineered > Bioreactor > Anaerobic > Digestate | place...
ACTTCGGCGGGACCTGCCGCCGAGCGACCATCACGTGTTGGGGGTCGGCTCGCCCGGTATGGGGACCACTTCCGGCGATGCTTCCATGGCGGCCACCTCTTCGGCCCGCGGCCGGGAACGCAGCACGATCAGCCCGCCAGGCAGCGCCCAAACCAATTGGATGAACCGGCCGAACAACGAGAGCGACAACGCCGCCTCCAGCGTTCCGAAGCCGGCCGCTCCGTGAAGCAACTGCTGGAAGCCACCCTCCATCACGCCGATGGGCAAAGCGCCGGCCAAATAACAGATGGGCACGTACGCCAGATAGACCGGCAAGGAAGCCCACGGCGAGGTCTGAGGATCGATCACCCCCAGCGACCAGCCGGCTAGAAACAGCGATACGATGCTGTTCACCTGCAGGATGTTCGTCAGCACCAGACAGAGCAACACCCGCCCGGGACGATTGCGGAACTCGAACACCGCCCGGTCGATCCGCTGCAGGTGACTGCCCAGCGGAAGCCGGGCCAGCAGTTGATCCAGATGCAGCAGCTTGCGCGTCCAGTTCGAGAAGTACAAGCCCCCGCCGACCACCACCAGGAGCACGAGCACACCGATCGGCCGGCCCCAACTGCGAAACGCCGGGTTATGCCAGTCCAGCAGGAGCACGATGCCGGACATGAGGACCAGGCCCAACACGCCGATCACTCGGTCGAAGAACACTACCGTGACCGCCTCATGTTTGAACGGCGTGTCGCGAGCGATGTAGAAGGCCTTCACCGAGTCGCCGCCCGTCGTCCCCAGCGGCAGCGCGTTGATGATGAAGTTGCCCGCGAACGTGACCTTCACGGCCTGCCAGACCGACAGGCGGACCTGATGCACGTCCAGCAGGAGCTTGAGCCGGATCGCGATCAAGACCGGCGCCGGGGCAAAGACGGCCACGCTCAGCAGGAGCAGTGTCGGATCCGCCTGCCGCCAGGCCCGGATCAGTTCGCTCCATTCCGTATTCCAGGCGATCCAGGAGAGGGCCGCCGCGCATACCGCATAACGAACCAGGGCGGAAGCGTGTTGTCGAATTGCCAAACCCATCCCGGACCATCCTTTGGGACAAGTCGTGTATTGTACTGGAAACCGCAGCCGAGACGAAACGGCCCGGCACATTCGTCAACGACGCTCCGACGCTCGTCCAATAGCGCCCCGTCGCAGGACGGTCGTTGCATGGCGTCGTCCATTAGTTTCGCCCGAGGTTCGCAAGCGGCAACGATTGCTTCGCTCAATACGCGCGAGTCAGGCGTGAGCCGGGGTAGTAGTATCGCAGGATGGCCGGACTACTCCAGCCGGCTCGGGCGAGGGCATCCGCGCCGTACTGGCACATGCCCATGCCGTGCCCCATGCCCCGGCCATCGGTGAAGACGATGGCATCCGGCTCGACGGTCACGGTGAACAGCGTGCTCTGCAAAACGCGTCCGGTGGGATCGACGGCCAGCCGGAAGTTCTCGCCGTCCAGTTCCACCGTGCGGCCCTCGGCGTCGCTGACCGCCACCCGCAACGCCCGGCCGTCCGCCGCGCTCTCGATCACTTCGACCTGCTCGACGCGGCCGAGCCTCTCGAAGCGGGAATAACGGCCGGCCAAACGCTCGGTCATCTGCCATTTGCTGATGCGAGGCTCCTGCGGCCAACGGTAGGCATCGGGCCGACGGCAGTGCGGACACACCACGCCGCCGGCCAGCGGTGGGATCGGGGGCGTGCCGTCCGGGCTGAACGCCGGAGCAGTCAGTCCGCCGCAACGCGATCCGAAGTACGTGCAGAAAATCTTCTCGCCAGCGGGCGACGACCAGGTGCAGACGATCCCCCGTGTGTCGCGGACGGCCTCGACCGCCTGCGGCGCCAACCGCTGCCGATCCAGGCCGGCGTACACCTGCGATTTTTCGGTCGCCCAGACATCCCAGTCACGGCGAAGCCCCGTGGTCTGCCTGGCATACCAGGCGTAGGTACGGGCGGCGATCGCCTGAGCCCGGAACGTCTCCCGATGGAAGCTCCCCGGCAATTCCGCCGAGACCACACTCACGAGATAGTCCTCGATGTCCACCAAGTTGATGACCGCACCGCCATCCCGCCGCGGGAGCATCCGGACGGATCCGGGAAAGTCTTTCCACTGGCTGGCCAGTTTGATCCGCGTGGGCTGTTCGCCCGTGGGCACGACGTCCACGCCGCCCGACTCCAGGTAGACGTCGAGTTCGGGAACATCGATACCGCGGCCGGTGAACGTGAAGGACAACTCCTGCGGGTCTTGGTCGGCAAGGAGGATTTGGCCGGTCTGACAATCCACGAGGTTGAACCGGTCGCGCACCACGATGCTCGCCGATTGGAGTCCGTCGAGCAGGAGAATGCGGATCTGGCGGTCGATGACCGGCTCGTCGGCGGGTGCGGATTGCGTCGCGGCGGCGGGCGGCCCGGCCGTGGGCGAAGGCGCGGAATCACAGGCCTGGAGAAACACACCCAGAAGGACACAACCCAGAAACATGGGGAAGACGGTCCCGCCTCGGCGCAGCCCGCGGCAGCGAAGGAAACAGGGTGAATGCGGTCCGGCCCGGATCCGGTTGCCGCACGGGCAACGAAGTCCAGGCCTGGTTTCGACCGCCTCTGGCATCAGTCCGCTTTGCGAAGCGTCAAGCCCATTTCGGCCAGCTTCGCCTTGATTTCGTTGAGCGAGGTCTGCCCGAAGTTCTTGGTCGCCAGCAGTTCGGCCTCGCTACGGCTCACCAGGTCGCCGACGGTGACCAGATTCAGCCGCTGGAGGCACTTGCGCGACCGGCTGGACAGCTCGATCTCCGACAAATACTTGTTGAGCACCTCGGGCGAACCTTCGGGCCCGCCCGCCCGACGCAGAATGGTGCGCGGCCGGGCCGTCCGCGCCTCTTCCTCCTTCAGTTGGCCGAGCCGAAGCCCCTTCTGCTTGAGCATGGCCTTGATCTCGTTGAGCGAGGTCTCGCCGAAGTTCTTGTAGCCCAGCAGTTCGACCTCGGTGATCTTGAGCAGGTCACCCAGCGTGTGAATGTTCATCTTCTTGAGGCAGTTGCGGCTGCGCACGCTGAGTTCGAAGTCGGTGATCGGCGTGTCGAGGATGGCGCTGCGTTTCTCGCGGCTGCGCTCCTGCGTCTCGTCGTAATGCATGCTCATCGAGCTCTCGACGTCCTTGAGGAACATCTGAGCCCGAGTGTGATTGGGGTAGTCGGCGAGCACGCGCTCGAGGCAGACGTAGGCTTCCTGGTACTGCCCGCGGTCCTCGTAGATCACGGCCAGGTTCATCAGGGCATTGACGTGAGCGGGCTTACGAGCGGCCAGATCCTCGTAGAGCTCGACGGCCCGATCCTCGTCGCCGTAAAGATCGTGCAGGAACGCCAGCCGGAACACCGCATCGGAGTTGCTGGCGTCGAGGCGGACGGCACTCTCGTACTCGTCGATCGCCTCGCCCGGACGGCCCTGGGCTTCCAGGAGCATGCCCCGCTCATAGTGCCACGTGGGGTTGGTTCCCACCTCGCCCTGCCGCTGGCTGAGCGTGGCTTCCGCGTCCGCAATCTTCCCGTCACGAATCAAGTTCGCAATCGTATCCATGTCGTGTGTCTTTGTTCCCGGGTTTCAGTGACTGTACAGGTCGGACCGCGCTTCTTTCCCCTGACTCAGTCGAACCTCATAGTGTATTCGACCTGCCGCGTAATGCAAGGCCCGTGCCAAAGCACGATTTTTCGGGCGGGGCCGCCTTCCGGCAGGCCCGCCGACGGGCCGCGGCGATCACCTGCAACCTGCTGTCACCGCTTCACTTACGTTGACCACGAATATTCAGAACGTCCTTCTTGTAGATCTTGGTGTCCAGGCCGCGGACATACTCCGTCCAGTCGCTCGCGGGGTCGGGATCGGATTTGATCCGGTGCAGGTACATCTGCAGCTTGGCGTCCAGGTTGTCCAGATAGTGAATGGCGACCGCTTCGGGCATCGCCGGCAGTTTCGGGCTGCCGAACTCGTACGTGCCATGATGCGACAGCACCAAATGCTGCAGCGCATCCCGGATCTCCGGCGGGAACGGCTGGCCCATCTCGGCCTCGACCAGCTTGATCTTCTCTTCGATCCAGATCGCGCACTGGACGATGTGCCCGACGAGCTGGCCACGGTTGGAATACTGGAAGCTCGTGTCGTACGTCAATTCCGCCGTCTTGCCCAGATCGTGCAGGAACAGGCCGGCCAGCACGAGATCCAGGCTCACGTCGGGGTAACGCGGGACCACCAGCAGGGCCAGTTCCAGCACGTTGCGGGTGTGCTCGAGCAGCCCGCCGATGAAGGCGTGGTGCATCTGGACGGCTGCTGGGGCCTTCTTGAAGCCGGCCATAAGCTTCTCGTCGCAGACGAATTGCTTGATCAACTGCAATACGTAGGGGTTCTTGATGGACCGTAGGGCGTGCTTGACCTGCTCGAACATCACATCGATGTCTTCCTCAGTCTGCGGCATGAAGTCGCACAGGTCGATGCTGCCGGCCTCGCACGGCCGCATGGCGTCGATGATGAACTGCAGCGCGCCCTTGTAGTTCTCGACCCGGCCCTTGAACCGCATGAAGCCGCCTTCGGGCATCTGGTCGAACATGGGCTGCGTGGCCTGCCAGACACGAGCCAGGATCTGACCGGTCTTGTCGCGGAGCACGCAGTGGATGTACAGCGACCCGTTGGTGGTGGTCCTCAGGTCCTTGGCAGCGATCAGGAAGACTTGATCCTCAACCACTTCGCCGGCCTGAAGCTGGTTGACGAATCGACGCGGTCGTGCGTTGGCGTTCTTTTCCATCCCGCCATGATACCCCAGCAGCGCCAGGCGGGCCAGCAACGCATCCTCCGTCCAGCCCAGGTACGGCTGGCTTGGACGTAGATCGATTGCTGGCCATCCTGGGCCGCTGTGTCGTTCTCGCGGCTACTCGAGGTATCCCAGATCGGACAACCGCCGGCTGAGGGCTTCCTTTTCCTCTTCGGAGAAGACCTCGGCGTGCTCGCCGACCTCGATCTTCTGCGGCGGCTCGTACTCCACGCCGAGCTTGGTACTGAACAGATCCGTGAGCACCTGCCCTTCCATGTCGGCGGGCACGCGGAGCCCGATGCAGGCCAGGAGCGTCGGGGCGATGTCCGCGATTTGTGCGCGAATGGTGCCCCCCTGCTTCACGTTGGGGCCGTTCACCACGAGGATGCCTTCCACGCGATGCGTGCCTTCCATTCGCCGCTGCGACGACCAACGAACAGCATCGCGTCCGCGAATCCGCCGGACGACGGCCAGTCCCGCGTAGGGCACGAGCAGCAGGTCGGGCAACCAGGGCTGTTCCTCACGCGAGCAGTTGTAAAGCTCTTCGGTCTTGTGCACTTCGGGGAAGACCTGAATCCACTCGCCGTCGGGCTTGCGGGCTTTCACCTCGAGGAACCGCCGGCGCAGATCGTCGCGGATCTTCTCGTAATCCGCCGGCTCGATGATCCCGCCGGGCTGGCGGCCCTTGAGGCTCAGATACAGGAACCCGTACATGCCCGCATGGACGACGCAAGCCTTGGTCTGCGTCCAATCCAGGTCAATCTCGTGCTCGACTCCGATGTTGGCATCAAAGCGCTTCAAGGTCCGGCCGAACATCCGAGCCACCACGCGTTCGATCCGCCGGCGAGCCTGCCCCACCTGGCTGCGGAGCTTGAGATAGCCCCACTGCTCGAGCAAGGCGTTAGGCTGGGCCTTGCCGTCGAGGCTGCCGTGGCCGTGATCGGACATGATGATGAGCGTGGCGTCGTGCTCGCGGGCATAGCGGGCCAGGTCGCCCAGCGTCTTGTCGAGTTCCTCGAAGCAGTGAGCCGCCATCTCCGCCCGGACCGGGTACTTGTGCGACGTCTTGGGATCCAGGTACTTCCAGGCCTTGTGCTGGATGTTGTCCACCAGCTTGAAGAGCACCATGAGGACGTCCCACCCGAAACGCTCGCCGCAGTACGTCGTCAACTCGTAGCCCTGCGTGAAGCTTCGCTCGATGTGACGAACGTTGCGCTGGAACAGCTCGTCGCCGCCGAAAATCTTGCGTTGCCAGTCCGAGCGATAGTTGTAATCGGGCCAGCGACGCAGAATGTCATGCTTGAGCTCGGGCGGCCAGGTGAACTCGGTGTCCACGCTGGGCGTCTCAAAGCCGGAGATCATGAAGCCGTTGACCTTCCGTGGCGGATAGGTCATGGGCACGTTGATGGAGCCGACGCGAAAGCCCTTCTCGCTGAGGATCTCCCAGATGGTCTTCTCGCGAATCTCGTACGTGCTGTTGAACGTCAGTTGGTTGGTACGGACGTCGTACTTCTCGAAATCGACGATGCCATGGCGGCCCGGCCCCTTACCGGTCATGAACGTGGTCCAGGCGGCCGGCGTGATGGGCGGCTTGGTGGAATCGAGGATGCCCGACGTGCCGGTCTCGATCAGCCGCTTGAGGTTGGGCATCCGACCTTGTTCCATAAGCGGGCGCAGGATATCGAACGTGGCGCCGTCGAGGCCGACGACCAGGACGCGCTTGGCCAGCGGCTCGGTCTCGCGGGTCGGTCCAGTGGTTCCGGCCGGTGCCGGCCCGGTTTGCGCCGGCCGGGGAAACGAGGTGGGCGAGGCTTGGCCACTCGAAGAAGCTTGGCCATTCGATGAACTTTCGCTGGTTTTCATGGTTATTCCTGCTGCGCGGACACTCCGAGGCAAACCCTTGCCGGGCCTGCGGGATCTACCCGTCTACGTCTGCCTCGGGGCAAGAGGACGACCACTATAGCCGATCGAGGCGGATCGTACGAACGAGCCTGTAGTTTGGCGCCATGATGAGCCCCCGGTCAAGAGTCGCAAGCGGATTACGACGCCGAACGGACAGAAAAGCCGTGCAGCACTGTTTGTCGCGGCGTCAGCGTGGCGGCCGCGGCGTCCCAATCGAATTCGACCAGATTGGCGGGCTGACCGGCCGCGCACGACCAAGGATCGTCCGGTCCAGGAACCAGGACAGCGGGCTGCAGTGTCCCGAGCCGCACGGCCTCCACCAGATCCAGACCACCGTTGGCGACCGCCCGCGCGATCACCAGCGGCATCTCGGCCGCCGATCCGGCCAGGTACGGCGTGCCGGGCAGGCAGACCCGGCCTTCCTCCGTCTTGACCACCTCGGATTTGCCCAACGGGTATCGGCCGGGCGGCATGCCCGCGGCGGCCATGGCGTCGGTGATCAGCACGGAGCGTTGCGGCGTCTTGGCTCGGAGCACGGCCCGAATCGTCGCGCCGCGCAGATGATGCCCGTCGGTGACGAAACTCGCCCAAAGCCGATCCTCGCCTAGTTGCCACCAGATGTAGTTGTCGTTCCGAGGCAGTTGGGCGTCGGCCCCATTGCCCAGGTGCGTGCACATCTTCGCCCCGGCGGCGATGGCGGCTTCGATGGCCGCCTCATCCGCCCGGTGATGGCCGAGCGAAACGACGACGCCGTCACGGGCCGCCGCCTCTATGACTTCCAGCGCCCCGGGCTGTTCGGGAGCGAGCGTGAGGATCTTCACGCGGCCACCGCTCGCCTCCTGGAAGCGCCGATAGTCGGCCAGATTGGGCTGCCGTACGTGCTCGCGCGGGTGCGCGCCCCGCGGTCCGTCCTCGGGATGGATGAACGGCCCTTCCACGTGCACGCCCGGGCACATGGCCGCGACTAGCGGGTCAGCCTCAATGGCCTGGCGAATGGTCGCCAGCCGCCCGCACATCTCCTCGATGTCGCCGGTGATGATGGTCGGCAGAAACCGCGTGCAGCCCGTGCGTAGCACCGCCTCACACACCCGCCGCACCTCGGCCACGCCCACCCGCGGATCGCCCAGGTCGATTCCGGCAAAGCCGTTGACCTGCAGGTCGTAGAAGCCGGGCCCGACCCACCGCTGCACGCCGGCCGGCTCGTCGAGGCCCGCCGCCGGTTGAATGCTTTGAATCTTGCCGTCAGCCACCTCGATCCGAATCGGCTGCCCATCGGGAAACCGTCGGCCGGATAGCACCACACTCGATAGTCTGTCAATGTCGCTCATGTCCCCATGTTCACCGCAACGGGCCACTTTCGTCAACAAGAACCCGATCAGCCGCCCCTCACCCCACAGCCGTCCGCACAGCAGGGAAAGGATTACCGGACATCCACCCCGTACCCGAACAGTTGCAGAATGTCGAGTGTCGATATTGCCCCGATGCTTTGAGGTGACGCCATGGCGAGTCTTAGCGCGGAACCGCAAATCTCGCCGTCCCGGCACGTGGTCCTGCGGGATGTGAGTTGGGAGTTGTACGAGTTGCTACTTAAAGAAGTCGGCGACCAGCACGTCCTGATCACATATGACAACGGGAGCATGGAACTCTTGTCACCTCTGCGGGAACACGAATTCTGGAAGACCTTCATCGGCCGACTCATTGAGGTGCTCACCGAGGAACTCAACATTCCGATTGCCGGCCTGGGCTCGACGACGTATCGTCGCCGCGACTTGGCCAAGGGGCTGGAGCCCGACGAGTGCTATCATGTGCAGCACGAAGCACAGGTTCGCGGCAAGAAGAGGCTGGACCTGCGCCACGATCCACCGCCCGATTTGGTCGTCGAGATCGACATCATCCGCCGGGACATCGCTCATGAACCCATCTACACAAGATTGCACAGATTTGAAGGAAGCTATGAGCTGTGAGCTATAAGCCAGATATTTGGCAGAAAGCTATACTGACGGCTCACAGCTTGGGAATTTGGTGTTCGCGGGTTTTGCCATTGGCAGTCACCCGGTAGACCAGCCGGCCTTCATGGTCGGGCAGCGTGGCGACCTGCACGTCCGGGACGGCGTCACCGATAAGCCAGACGGCCACGAACACCGCCCGCGGAGCGTTGGCTCGTGCCATGAGCATGGGAATGTTCCCTGAATCGGGCTGGTCAGTGACCGGGTAGCCGCAGAAGATCAACCGTTCCAGGCCGTGATTCAGGAGGCTCAGCCCCAGACGATCCTGGCCATCCTGCCACTCGAGTTGAATCAGGTCGGTCGAGTTCGCGGGCGAGGCGTTGGCACCGTTTAACACAACGGACTTCACGTCGCGCAACCAGCGGAACGCGCCGGCGTCGGGCAACTGGAACGGCTCAGCCGCCGCCAGGATCGGGTTGCGATCCGCCGGCGCATCAGCGTTCTCATCCATGATGTGCACGATCCAGTCGATCTGTCGCGGCTGATCGCCCACGTCCACTTGGAACACGTCGAGGATATAGTCGGGCGTCATGGTCAGGCTGCGGCTCTGCCGCACGCCCGGATACAGGATGCCGCGGCGATCGGCCGCGGTAACGCGCTTCTCGTCGGGCAGGTCGCGATACTCGATCAGGTCGAGCATCTCGCAACTGCAGCGCTGATCCAGACCGTCGATCATCACCGTGTTCTGGCTGAGCGCCCCGCGGTTGAGCTCACCCTGGATCTTGCTGCTGAACGCGTGCGGGACCGTCGCCCTGCCCTCCACGTCGGGCACGAGCAGGCGGTTGAGTCCGAACAACATGATGCTGAGCTTGTCGGCATTGGCGTGCACGCCAGAGCGGTCGTACGTGAGAAACGCCATGCGGGCATTGCGATTGTGCCAGTACTGTTCGTCGCGATGGGAGCGCAGAAACGCGTAGCCGTGCTCGGGCAAGAGCACCGAGCGGATCGGCGGCACGTACGCCGCTTTGCCGCTAGTGCCGCTCGCATCCTCCTCGGACGGCAGCGGCGGCGCGAACAGCATGTACGACGTCGGCGCGGGATTCTGCCGAATCAGCCAGGCGTACTGCGGCTCGCGCCAGAGCTTCCAGCAGTATTCGTACAGCGGGTTCGTGTACAACTTGGACCGCGCGCCATACGCGTCGCCGATCGGCGGGATGAGGCAATCGGGCCCCAGCACGTTGAACATGGCATCGTACGACTGCTTGAGCGTTCGCCCGTTGGGGGCCGTGATCTCGTGGATGCCGGGCGGGTCGCTCGGTCCTTTCTTGAGCCGCTGCTGACAGTCGGCCAGGACCATCATGGGGGCGATGGCTGCGAACTGATACGTCAGGCTGCTTTCGAGCCACAGGCCGTCGTCGAGCAAGCCGTCCGTCAACAGCGGCACGAGCCCGCGCCGGCCGTACATGCAGAACTCCACCATCTCAGGCCGATCGTAGAACAGCCCGAGCAGCCCCAGCATGAGCTTGTGCCAGGCGAGATGGTTATTCACGCCCCCGCCGATGTTGTTCTCCATCCAGTACACGTCATTCTTGGCGACCGCCACCGCTGCACGTTCCATGAACCGATCCAACTGTTCCCGCTGCGCAGCAGTCAGTCGCGACCCGAGCAGGTCGTACGCCCGAAGAACATTCATGGCCCAGATGGTGTAGTTCATGCCCACGTCGTAGTGGACGGGTTCGAACGAGTACGGAGCCAGGTTCATGAGCAGCGAGATGGCCTTGTCGGCATACTTGTCTTCACCGGTAAGCCGAAACGCCAGGGCCAATTCCGCCGCCGGCCTGGCCGAGCGCGACGGAATGATCATGGTGTGGAGGTACACGTCGGGATACGTGTCGGCCCAGGGCTTGTCCTTGGCCTGCTCCCACCAGCTTTCGTCGATAGGCGTGACCTCGAGTGCCAAGTGTCGGTCCGCCTCAGCCAGAACACGATCGCGAATCCCGCGGATGAACGCTTCACTCTCCGCACGCTCGTTGGCCCCCGCGATCTCGGAGGGCGTGACAAACAAACGCGGTTCGCGCAAATCGAGCTTGGACGAGTCCAGCCGACCGATGACGAACGGCAGGCCGGGCATGGGATCGGTGGGCGATTCCAACGCCATGCCGGCAGCCGGTGCAATCAACAAGGCAACGACACCTGCGAAGCGAGCAGCGGAATTCACAACTACCTCCAGGAAACGGAAAGCGAGCTCGGAGCCCGCACGAGACAAGATCTGCAAGACCACAACGCTCCGTTTCATCTCGCGATCATGTCGTACAACGGTTGCGGATCGGCCAGATCATGCACCACGACGTCGGCGCCGGCGGCCCGAAGATCCTCCATGCTATACAAGCCGGTGGCGACGGCCAGGCAGGCGCAACCGTTCGCATGGGCGCAGTGAATGTCGTTCGGCGTATCGCCGATCACGATCACGTCGTGATTGCCGATGGCCTGGCCGTAGCGAGCGTGATAGCGGTCGACCGCCAGGCGGACCAGCGCCGGCCGATCCGGTGCCTCGTCGCCGAACGCGTGGATGGGAAACCACGCGGGATCCAGCCCGACCGCGGCGAACTTGATCGGGATGGCGGCGGTGTAATTCCCCGTCACCAGCCCGAGCACGACGTCGGCCCGGCCGCGGAGATCGCGCAGGAGCGGCTCGATGCCCGGCAACAGGTGCACCTTGTCGGGATTGAGATCCAGGTTGGCCTTCAGCTCGCGCAGGTACGTCTCACGGAAGCGGTCATGGTGCAGGTGCGGATCGTCCACGCCGGCCAGGGCGGTCGCCTCCTTGTAGATCAGGGGATCCAGCCCGCCGGCGATGGTCAGGTTCTTGAGCGTGAACCGCTCGCCGAAGCACCTCACGCCGGCTGTCTCCATCCCCCGCACGCCCGCCCCACCAGTGAGCAAGAGCGTTCCGTCGACGTCGAACAAAAGCAGTTTCATGGCCCGAATTGTACGGGAAACGCCGGCGAGCGAGAAATCATATGAGGCTTGAGGGCTGTTGAACAGGAGCATACAGAGGAAACGGAGCGCTGTCCTGCTTCGCGCCGGGATGCGGTCGGATGCTTGACTGTGCCGATTCGTGAAATTGCGACACGGTTTACGAGGGCAGGATGCCAGCCTCCGTTACGCAGCGGATGCGGTCGCGTTGGCCGGGTGCTCGGCAATGAGCCGGCCCACGCGCGACCGACAGAGGCAATAGTAGACGGTGGAGATGAGAATCGACCCGGCATACGTCAGGACTGGGAAAGCAGCCAACAAGCGGAAGGCCGGCGTGAGAAACATCATCCCTCCGCCAGGGATAACGAAACCGTAGATGTAGGACAGGTATGCCGTATTGACCGCCAGGGCCACCACAGTCAGGCTCACGGTCAAGATGCACCAGAAGCGCACTGACTGGTTGAGCCTCGATAGCAAGCAATAAAGATAACAGTAGAGCGGGATCGGCGATGAACCCATCAGGAGCGTGGTGCCGAGAATCAAGCCGACGTGCCATAAGCGAGTCCAGGCTAAAGCCTGCAGAAATGGAAGCAGGAAGCCGGCGAGGAGGGACACATACAGGACGCGGACAACCAGCCTGAGCCGGAGAAGCCCCGTTGAAAACAGATATGGGGGATGCCGGGTGACGAGCAGCGCACCTGCCAAGCTACAACCCGCCACCACGAAGCGGCCGACCTGCAACATAGCGAGAAGAAGTACGGAACCACCACCTGGACCAAGACAGCCGCCAGGCTGTCAGAATTTCTGTGAAGAACAGCACGGTGAGCCCGCGGTGGATGGAGCGCAACCATTTCAGATCGGCCCCGTGGCGATCCATGATGGACTGCCGAACCGGGAAAGCGCACTCGGGACAAATGGCATTGGGTGCGAGTGTGCGCAGGTTGTAGCCGCACGAGACGCAACACAGGTCGGTATCCATGACGTGCCCGTCTGGTTCGAACGCAGGACTGGCGGATGGTTGCATCCGATAGATTCTAATCGTCGGCGGAGCGTCGGCAATTTTTTTCCGACCTAGTGTCGGGCAAACGGAGCCGTCCGATCTAGGTAATCCATGGGCTATCAGCTGTCAGCCGGATGGTCGGCTGAAGACTCACGGATGACAGTGCCGCCGAGTCCGAAAAAAGCGGTCCATGACTACTTCTCGGACGGTGGTAGCGGGATTGCCCCGGATTCCGTTTTGGACACGAGCGATCTTGTTATCCCGTTTTCGTCAGTCAATTGTCCGGCAGAGTCAGTTGAATGGTGAAGACGCCACCCGCCTGCGACTCCGCTTGTATGGAGCCACCCAACAGGGCCACAATTCGCTGGGACAGTGAGAGCCCTAGACCGTAATGCTGGCCCGTATCCTTTCTCGCAGAATCGCCTCTCCAGAAGCGAGCAAACGCCTGCTCAGCCTCCTCCTGAGACAGTTCACTGCCGGTGTTTGTGATCCTTACCAACACGGCACCGTTCTGGGACAACGATTCGATTGTGACTTGTCCTCCAGTATTCGTGTAAGTCACGGCGTTCTCTAGCACGTTCACGAACACGTGACGTAACTTATCTCGATCAGTGCTCAAAACGGTACTCTCTCTGCATTGCCACGTCACATGAAGTTGTCGCTCGCTTGCACGGACGGCCAATGGCTCCCAGCATTCTAAAAGCAGCTCCTCCACGCACACGGCATGACGCTCGACCGGAGCCGGGGCAGCCTCTAGGCGGGCCAACCACAGGAGATTGTCAACCATCGTCCGCATTTGCCGCGCGATCGAAAGGCATTTACCGATAGCCTTCTGGTATGCGGCGATATCCCGTGTTCTGGTTATCGTGACCTCGAGGATGGAGAGGAGCCCCGCTAATGGCGTTCGCAATTCGTGTGCTGCATCCGCCGTGAAGGCTCTCTCGCGAGCAAATGCTGCGTCTAGTCGCTCCAGCAGCCCATTCAACCGAAACACGACGGGCATCAACTCGGTCATGGAGCGGGGAACATCGAGGCGGACACCGAGATCCTGCTCGTCTATCTCCTCGATCTGGCCAGCGAGCGCACGCAATGGTGACAGACCTCGGTACACCGTCCACCGCAGCACAGCGGCGGACAGCGCGGCGGCAAGCACGCCAACCGTCACGAGTAGCGTCCTCAAGCGAGACAGAGTCCTGTCCAGGGCAGTGGTCTCGCGGCCTATGATGAGCGTGATCGGGGCGTTGGGGGATACAGCGGTGCGCTGGGGGCGCTCATCCTCATGGCCGGGTTGGGGCCGATACGTCAGGCTGACCAAGCGGCCTGGTCGGCCATTGGGCAAGATCGCCTCGCGGTAAACGAGCGTATCGAGCGGACCGGTCCAATAGGGCAGATCACCTGTCTGCAGTGACGGGGATCGCAGGAGCACCTGATCGCTGCTTCTCCAGATTTGATAGTGCTCCAGCCGCTCGGTGCGATCGAACTCCGACATGACCGGCTCTTTGAACTCCAGTTCGATGTCATCTTCGTCCTGTTCAACCATTGCCGTCATGGTACGTGCCTTGTCAGCCATGGCACCGTCAAACTCGGCCCACAGGGACGCGCGCACAAGAACGTAGATGGCGATTCCAGCCACGGACAACACGCCTGCCGTGCTCACCAAGGTTCCTGCAAGTAATCGGCCCTGCATCGAACGTATCATACGCATCCCCCGAGCATGTACCCCTGGCCCCGGTGAGTGTGAATGAGAGGCGGCAGACCCGGCCCCTCCAGTTTTGTCCGGAGGCGCCGGATACACACGTCCACGACGTTACTCTGAGCCGTTGAATGAAAATCGTAGACATGTTCCCAAATGTCCGTTCGTGCCACCAACTCGCCTGCCCGCAGGGCGAGAAACTCAAGCAGCGCATACTCGCGGGCGGTCAGTTTGATGGTGTTGCCGGCACGTCGGACGCGACGCGCTGCCGTGTCTATTTCCAGGTCCGCTATACAAATCAACGGGTTCTTGACCTCGTACCGCCTACGAATCAGAGCTCGCACCCGGGCCAGCAACTCCTCGAAGGCGAACGGCTTCACCAGGTAGTCATCCGCCCCGAAATCAAGACCTCGCACCCGATCGGGTAGCGTGTCCCGCGCGGTGAGGATTAGCACGTGCACGGGATTGCCCAGTTGTCGAAGGGTCTTCAGGATAGTCAGTCCGTCAACCTTGGGCAGCATCAGGTCGAGGATGATTACGTCGTAGTCGTTCGATCGCGCATACCACAAACCTTCTTCACCTTCCGCCGCCGAGTCAACGGCAAAACCGGCCTCCGCCAATCCCTCGGCGAGAGACTCCCTAAGAGGAGCGTAATCTTCGACCAACAGCAGCCGCATCGCGGATATGGCCTCATGTTCAGGGCTTAATCGAGCTCCCGTCGGGTGCTACCTTGACCTCGCGAATTATACCCCACTTCCGATACTTCACCTCGTAGAACATTTGAGGTGTGTCGAAAAGAACGATCTTGCCCGACCGAACAGCGCCCCTAAGCTCCACTTTCTCGATCTTGGTAATGGTCCCGGTTTCTGCTGCCGCGGAGATCGCATCGGCCACCGCCTTGGGCGTATCGCTCATCGCCACAGTGCTCTCGACTTCGATGATGGTCCCCTCATGCGAGACGGTAACATCCATCACTTGGTCAGCACGGGCCAGCCGGGCCTCGTAGATGCCAACTCCATTCTTGTACTCAGAATCCACTTGTTCCATGCTGGCGTCCGGGAATGCTGTCTTGATGGCCTCAGCGGCCTGCGAGGAAACGTTAGCCAAAGGAACCCTTTGCGAGCATCCTGCGGCCGTCAAGACGCACACTACCACCACAACGTACTCCGGCCTCGCAAGAGTTCGGTTTATCCTCATTGCACTCTCCTATCGATCTGGTAGACATTAGCAAAGAACAAAATGTCAACCCAGCCTGAGCTCGTAGCGATGGTCCAGCTCAAACTGGGTCGAGGCGTGTAGATCACACGGGCACGTTCGCCACCCAGGTTACTTGTTGGCGCCTTCCTCCTCCTCGCCGTCATCGCCTTCTTCTTCGTCGTCCGCAACCCGACCACCTGGTGTCAGCTCGATTTCGTGTTCCTTGCCGTCGATAACGGCAGTGACTTCGTACTCCACCTTGGTCTCCTTCTCGAAGATGAGCTTGGCGACGTTGGGGAATCGCTTCTCGGCTGCCTGGCGGACCGCCAGAGGCACGTCCTTCGCGTCCACCGTCTCTTCAGAGCCAACCAGTGCGCCTTCGGCGGTCACCGCAGCCGAATGCTCTTTACCGTCCACCAACCACTCTGCTTCATAAGCCACGGTTCCATCTTCGTTCTCTTTCTCGACCTTGGTGATCTTCGCTGCTCCCGCGAGCTTCATCAGAGCTTCCCGAGCCTGGGCTGGGACTTGCTCCATCGTAATCACTTCATCTTCCTCCTCCTCTTCTTCCACCGGCTGCCCCTCGGCCGTCACCTTGGCTTCATGCTTGACCCCATCGGTGGTCCACTTGGCCTCGTACACCACCACACCGTTCTCGTTTTCTCTCTCGACCTTAAGAATGGTCGCTCCCCCAGCAGCTTTGATCAGCGCCTCGCGTGCCGCGGGAGGAACCTGATCTATCGTGATCTTCTCCTCCTTCTCTTTCGCTACGGCCCAGACGGCCAGGGTCCCCAGCCCTAGGACACCAAATGCAAGAACCAATAAGCGGGTTCGGCTTCGAAACATGTGCATACTCCTTTTTTCGGCTGGCGCGTGTTCGGCACACTCGCACCGAGGATACCACGCCCAGAACGGACTTGGAGTGTATGGATTCGCAGATTACAGGACGATGACAGTGCAGGGCATA
>Ga0116188_1002015_pt1 | contig 16483 bp, 16 predicted proteins | sample AD_JPNTR2_MetaG_FD_89807 | JGI IMG/M metagenome (GOLD analysis project Ga0116188, IMG submission 89807) | Active sludge microbial communities of municipal wastewater-treating anaerobic digesters from Japan - AD_JPNTR2_MetaG | ecosystem: Engineered > Bioreactor > Anaerobic > Digestate | place...
AGTTCCTTCGTCAGCAGAAACAAAATCACCAGCTATTACATGATAAATATTTTGATTTTCTTGGACATATTTTTCATGCTTAAACAGCGGCTCATAAGGCAGACCAATAAGATCTTTACCTCAAAACTGTTTTACTTTTATAACTTCTTTATCTTTCAAAAAATCCAGCTGTGTTAAATCAAAATGAGAAATTAAATATTCATTATCTACTTTAAAAACAAAATACTCTAAATTGGGATGCACGGCAATAGCCACATTAGCAAACAAAGTTCAGGGCGTTGTTGTTCAAACTAAAAGACTCACCTCTTGATTAAATAAGTTATTATTACCCAAAATCTTGAATTTTATAAAAACCGAGGGATCTCTTACTGTCTTATATCCCTGAGCAACCTCGTGGCTTGACAAAGCTGTACCGCAACGAGGGCAGTAAGGCACCACCTTATAACCTTTAAATAATAGATTTTTCTGATCAATTTGCTTTAAAATTCATCAGAGCGATTCAATATAAGAAGTAGCGCAAGTTAAATAGGCATTATCTAAATCAAGTCAATAGCCTATTCTTGAAGTAGTATTGTTTCAATCCTCAATATATCTAAATACTGATTCGCGAGCTTTTTGGTTAAATTTATCTACGCCATACTTTTCTATCTCAAATTTATTAGTAAAACCAAGCTCTTTTTCAATAGCCAATTCTACTGGCAAACCGTGGGTATCCCAGCCAGCTTTTCTTTTTACTAAATACCCTCTTTGAGTTTTATAGCGGCAAAATAAATCTTTATAAATGCGGGCTAAAATATGATGAACTCCCGGTTTATTATTGGCAGTCGGCGGACCTTCATAAAAAGTAAATTTTGGCGCTTTTTTTCTTGTAGCCAAACTTTTTTCAAAAATTTTATTCTTTTTTCAAAAGTCTAAAATTTTTTTTTCTTTAGTAATAAATTCCAATTGATTGTTTTTCTCTTCTTCCATAATATAACTTTTAACTTTTATTAAAATTAATATCGATTTTTTCTAATGAGTTAATTTTAAATATTAAGGACTAGCTAAATATCAAAGACTAACTCTGTATATAATAATCCTTGCTCATCTTGATCAATATGATGCAAATAGTGAGTTACTCCTTTTATCTCTTTATCAAAGCTTTTTATTTGCTTTCCTTTAATCTCAGCCTTAAGATGTGTATCATTAAAATCCAAAAAATTAATTTTGTAAAATACAGCTTTATCAATATCAGAATAGGCCAACACCTGAGATAAAAAATCAACTAAAAGCGATGACAAATTTTTAGAGTCAATTTCCACAATTTCTATTATTTCTTTTGCTAAATATTGCGGTGATTCTGCTAAAATTTTCATCATACCTAACATTGCTTCTTCAAATAGACTCTTTTTGTCTGAAGCTGTCACCCGTAATTTAATATCCGCTGTATGACCGAGAATTTCAAAGCTCATTTTTTCTCTTTTATTAGTAAATTAATATTTTAATTAAAACTAAACGATTGTTTTACCGGCTTCTTTCAAATACTGCAGCGCTAAATCATAATCTCCCTCTCATTTAACTTTTTTATAGCCCCTGATTCCACCTTTTTCCATTATTGTTTTTTCGCAACCTTTGCCCGTAATTACTACTACTGTACCTGGCTTGGCCAATTCAATTCCCTTACGAATAGCCTCTCGCCGATCTAAAATAATCTCTACTTTATCCTGATTTTTAATACCTTCATTAATAGCTTGAATAATTTTATAGGGGGCTTCGTCATAAGGATCTTCATTAGTTAAAATAATATAATCACAATACTTATCCGCTATTTCGCCCATTACCGGCCTTTTTCATTCATCTCTCGTTCCTCCGTTTTTTGATTTCACAATACCCCAGGTATTCAAAGGATTTATCATAGAACCACAGGCGCCAAAAATACCAATTAGTTTAAGATAACCCATTTGTTTCAAGGTTTTATATACCTCTTCTAAAGAATCTGGGGTATGAGCATAATCAATAACTACTGAAATATTATCCTTGGTTTTAATAAATTGCATTCTGCCTCGTGCGCCTTCATATGTTTGAAGTGCTTTTTTAACATTCTCTTTATCTAAATTCAAAACTTTGCTTAAAGCCAAACAAAACATAATATTATAAGCGTTATATTGCCCTATTAAATGGGTCTTATATGTTTCTCCTTCAAATTGAATGACTATACCATCTGGAGCAATCTGTATTTGTTCGGGTTTAAAAAACTCTAAATTCAATAAATTAATTTTTGCAACATCGGGTTTACCGTAAATACTCAAAGCAATTTTTCGATCAGCATCTATTCTAAAAAAATATTCGTTATTTTCGTCGTCAAAATTAATAATGCTAGTTTTCAAAATTTTTTGATTATTAATAAATTTATTGGAATATTTTTTAAGTTGTCTAAATAATAATCCTTTAGCCTCTTTATATTTCTCAAAGCCACCATGAATTTCTAAGTGCTCTTTTTGCAAATTAGTCAAAAGCGCTATATCTCATTCTATGTAGTCGCCTCGATGCTGAACTAAACCAACAGAACTCACTTCAATAATACCAATCCTCGCCCCTTGATCATAAGCCCGCCTTAAGAAAAAATGCACTGCTCCTCTACCCGGCATAGTAAGCTTACTATTATTTGGTAGGATATCTCCATTAATATTTGATTCTATAGTGGAAAAACTACCAAATTTTAGGCCACAAGCGTTTAAAATATGAGACATCAAGCTCACAATAGTACTTTTACCTTTTGTTCCAGTCACCCCAATAATAATCATTTTTTTCTGCCTTGATCCTAATGCAATTTTACCCTCATAAGCAAAAAATCGGTCTTTAAGGTCTCGTAAAACTTGAAAAAATTTTTTAATTAAATCCATAACTCAAATCTAAAATAATTAATTTAATCATAGCATAAATTTGCAATAAAATCAATGGACACTCACAAGTTTTGTTATCGCAAATAATAATAAAATCGCTCTGCATTATCTGCAAAGCGATTTTGAATTTTTAGATGAATTCAAAAATTAGATGAATTCAAAAAATCGTGGCGCCTTAATTATCATAATCACGACGACTTCCTCAACTCCTGCCCCTTCTATTATTATAGGAGGTATCTCTAGGCTTCATAGGTCTTGCTATATCAACAACAATTTGCCTTCCTTCAACCTCTTTGCCATTTAATGCAGAGACTGCTTTATCAGCATCTTCGTCCTCCATTTCAACAAAACCAAATCCCTTTGATCTACCGCTAGGTTTATAAGTAATAACATTAGCAGAAATAACAGTGCCTACTTCTGAAAAAAGATCCTTTAAACTCTCATCAGTCACGGTATAAGGAAGATTTCCAACATAAAGCTTCTTAGCCATAATGTTTTTTATTTAATTATATAGAACAAACGTTCTATGGTAATTATCTTTATTAAAATCAGTTAAAAGCCGACTTCTTCTCACTAACTTAGGGTTCATTTATTTAAGAAGCTTAAGTCTTGGAGCCCCCGTGCTAGATGAGTATTCTTTTAACATTTTCTTAAGGTTGAACTAGCCAACTTTAAGATATTATTATTTTAGCATAATATCAAAATAAAAGCAAGTATTAAAAAATATTTTTAGCTAAAGACTTTAAACTTCAAATAATATTTTTGTACGTACAGCCGTACGTACAAAAATATTATTAAGATTTACTTTATTCTTGTATAACCCTAAATACTTCTTCTACTGTAGTTAAACCCAGCTCGGCCTTTACTAAACCATCTTCAAACAAAGTAACCATTTGCTGCTTACCCGCCAGTTCCCTTAGACCATCAATAGAAAACTTAGGACTTTGAATATAATTTCTAATTTGTTCGTTAATATTAAATATTTCATAAATAGCCAATCTACCTTTATAGCCAGTATTACCACAAACTTTACAGCCCCTTCCTCGATACAGCTGAGTGGGAATATGGTATGATTCTTTTTTATAAGGACTTTCAATAAATTGCCTTTTAATTATCTCTTTAAGATTCTGAGGAACAGCATAACTCTCAATACAGTCCGGACAAATTTTTCTTACTAAACGCTGAGCAATAACAGCATTAATAGTAGCTGCTACTAAAAATGGCTGACAACCCATATCAAAAAGTCGAGGTACTGCCGTAACCGCATCGTTGGTATGTAGGGTAGATAAAACTAAGTGACCTGTTAAAGAAGCATTGATAGCAATGTCAGCTGTTTCTGAATCACGAATTTCACCGACCATAATAATATTTGGATCTTGACGTACAATGGAGCGTAAGCCTGTAGCAAAATCTAAACCAACTTTAGAATTAACTTGAATTTGATTCACATATTTTAATTCATATTCTATAGGATCTTCAATAGTAATAATGTGTATTTCTGGTCTATTAAATTTACTGAGAATTGAATATAAGGTAGTAGTTTTACCAGATCCAGTGGGCCCAGTGACTAAAATCATTCCATAGCTTCTCTTAATATTTGTCTCTACAGCGGCTGTTGTATAGGGCTGCATTCCCAACTCTTCAAAACTTAATGGTTTGAGGGCTCCGAGTAAAAGACGCATAGCTACCTTTTCTCCATACATTGTTGGCACAATGGAAATACGAATATCAAAAACATCTGTACCTTTGGTATATTTGAAGCGGCCATCTTGGGGTCTGTTGTGTTCATCAATCTGCAAATTAGCTAAAATTTTGACTCTGGCAATTAGAGCAGGGTGAGTCTCTTTAGGCAAACGAACGATTTCTCTTAATAAACCATCAATACGAAAACGAATTAAAACACTATCGCTTAGCCTCTCAAGGTGAATATCTGTAGCATTTAGAGAAGCAGCATATTCAATAATCGTGTCAAATAGAGAAACAATTGGCAACTCAGCGGCAGCCTCGGCCAAAGATAAACCTTCAATCCTAACTGCTTGTTTTAAATTCGCTTCAATAATATTTTTAAAATTTTCGGTAATATGCTGACGATAAAGAGCAAAAGCATTTCGCAAATCATCCTCGGTGGTAATATAAACCTTAATGGGAGTGTTGGTATAACGTTCTAAAAACTCAATAGCTTCTAAATCCGTGGGATCGGTCATAGCAACTTGTAAATATCTGCCTTCCTTGCCAAAAATAATAGCACTCCTGGATCGAGCAATATCTTCAGGTATAAGGTTTAAAATATCATAGGAAATATCCTTGCCTTTTAAATGAACTCGAGGAATTTGTAAATAATTTGATAAAAGTTCAATAAAATATTCCCGAGTAATTACTCCTTCGGAAACTAAAATATCAACTAAATTTTGACCTGTTCTTTGCGACTTTTCTAAATATTCATTAAATTTCTCCTCGTCAATAAGACGGCTTTGTAATAAAATTGGTTTTAAAATTTGTAATGAAATTGCCATAATAAATTACTAAATAATAATATCTCTTAAAACGGGCACATAAATAACAATAGCATAACTAATAAAAAAAGACAATAAGCTAATAGGTAGTCATAGGTAAAGCATTGAGAGGCGTTCCTGTTTTACTTTTTTATTTCTTTTCCATTCTCTCAAAATATTAAGAGTCTGAATAATTAAAAAAGTTAATAATAGTAAAATTAAAAATACAAAACAACGAGGTCAAGGATTGGTAATAATACCTAAAGCACAAAGTCATTTTTCCTCCGGATAAAAAAATCTCTCATCAAACTTTTTGTTCATTTTTTCCATTACTCAGATAACAAAAAGAGCAAAAACAATTGTAAAACAATTACCCCAAGCAAAACGAAACAAAGAATAATTCAGGGCATATTTTCAAGAAGTATAAGGGGGCAACAAAATTTTAGTAAAAGAATTTAGTGATCATAGTCAAATGTGAGCCACTATAAGATAGAAAGATTGAATGATCAATCCTCAAAGATTCATATAAAAAACCCTTTGGATAATTTTAATATGAGGCAAACGACGACGAACAATTCAAAATAAAATTAATCCTCCCAGGCTCAAAAAAGCCAGGGCAGGATTAAAGTAGTAAAAAAAGAAATTATTGATTACTTGAATTCAAGGATTAATTGCTATTTTTGGTAACACTATAATAAATCTAAATAATACTTTTATTAGTCATTGGGATAGAAATTCGTGGTCGTAGCAGGTAATAAGTTGATAACCTTAGTGCCAACCTCATAAACAGTGGGTAAATCTCCACCATCGCTACCTTCTCTCGATTTATATTGAGCTGATTCTAAACTAGCATTGAGCTCATATGACAAAGAGGTGTCGCAAGCGAAGGAATAAAACGTTGACGGCGTGGCAGTAACACCTTTATTCATCGGATCAATAGGCAACTGACCCAAAGGTGAATCTCCCATTGCAGCAAAATTAATTTTTAATCAGCCATCTGTACCATTAGTTGATCTATTAGTTGTTCCCAATCAAGCTGTAAAACCAGTTGGTAGGGTTCCAGGAGCTGTTGCGGTTGCAAAAATAGTAGTACTACCGGAACCGCCTACGCATTTTGTGTTAGTAGCCCCGTCTAAAACTGGACTATCAGCGGTCACCATATAATAATTAATAGCGGATGATAGAGTTCTTAAATCAGACATTCTCTGAGAATCTCGAGCTCTAGCAAATAACTGCGCCGGATTAATGGCAAATAAAACAATAGCTGCTAAAAGAGCTAAAATTGCTAGCACAATCATTAATTCTATTAAAGTAAAACCTTTATTAGATTGCATAATTAGTTTTTAAAAAATTAACGAAATTAATTTAAAATTAAAGTCGACGCTTTCTTAGTTTATAATTACTTTATTTACTTAATTCTTTTTCAAGTATAAACAAATTTTTCAAAAAAGTCAAGAGAGTTTTATACAATTTTCATTAATGATACAATGATGCAATTGTGCTTTTTCTTTTTTCTCTTGATTTTTTATAGGGATTTGGGACTCATGATGATTACTTTGAAAGTTTGCTAATCCCCCATCTCTTTCTGGAGCTCTTTTAAAAGCTCCACTCCGCGTGAAGTAATATTTTTAGGGGTTTTTATTAGAAGAGTAATATAAAGATCTCCTTGCCCGGCTTTATTAAAATGCTTTATTCCTTTGGACCGCACCTTGAGCACTGTACCAGAATCAACCCGAGGAGGAATATTTACAATTAAGTCTTTACCATTAATATCTTTGATTTCTTTTTTAGTCCCTAAAATCGCTTCAATAAAATTGATTTCCAAAGTCATATAAAGATCATCTCCTTTACGAGTAAAAACGGGATGGGGCAAAACACTAATTCTCGCTAAAAGATCTCCTGCTTTTTCTTTGGGATTTTTTTGGTGGCCTAAACCCTCCATTTTAATCACATCTCCGCTTTTAACACCGCTGGGAATATCAACTTCAATTGATTCATCAGCCAAAACACTGCCCGTTCCATGGCATTGATGACATTTTTTTTCAGGAATATTACCCCTGCCTTCGCATTGAGAACAAGTAACAATTTCACTAAAGGCACCAAAAATAAAACTTCTTGTTTGGCTAACTGAGCCTTTGCCACGACATTGAGGGCAGGTTCTTAATTTTGTACCTTTCTTATAACCCAAACCATTACATTCATCACACTTTTTATAGCGCTTATAATAAAGAGTTTTCTTCGCCCCTCTATTGACTTCTTCTAAACTAATTTCAACTTGAATTTCAATATTGGAATTCAAATTAACTGATGTTTTCGGAGTAGTTCCTCGAAAAAAATCACTAAATAGGTCACTAAAATCAAAGCCATTAATGTGGGAAAAACCGCTAAAATCAAAATCTTCTCCGCCATAGCCATAATTGCTATAATTTTCATAACCAAAACCTGGTCTCTGGCTCGCACCGACTTTTCTCATCATATCATACTGCTCTCTTTGCTTTGGATTAGAAAGAACCTGATAGGCTTCGTTGATTTCTTTAAATTTCTGCTCATCACCACTCGGCCTATCAGGGTGATACTGATAGGCAAGTTTATGAAAAGCTCTTTTAATTTCCTCTTCTGAGACATTTTCAGAAATACCTAAAATTTTGTAATAATCTTTTTTTGGATCCATACTTTTTGAAATTATAAATTAATTTGCCAAAATTTTAAAACCGCACTATAAAGAAAGGGTTTCTTGAGGAACGCTTCTTGTCTGAATTTTAAAAATTTTTGTTGACAAAAAAATCTTTAGAACTAATCATCCTACCAAACCCGTGAATAAATCTAAAATAGTTACTAAAGTGCTAAAAATACCAAAAATAACAAAGAAACCGCAAATAATGATAATAACTCTTATCAAGGGATTTTCGCTATTTTCGAGATATTGCTTTAATAAATCTGTGATTTTCTCATTACCTTGAATTTTAATGCCCAAGCTTTGAGACAAATTTTCTTTTAATGACTTCTGAACATCTTCAGTTTGAGACATTGAAATTAGATTCTCATAATTTTGCATCAAAGGATTTTGCGCTATAGATTTTGTCATAATTTCGTCGAGAGTCGCATTGCCAGAAGAAACAGAAGAAAAACCCTTAAAAATATTTTCTAAAACATAAAAAGAATAATCAAAAATTGTTGGTTTATTAGACGCTTCTTGCAAATATTTTTGATATAAAGATAAAAGAGATAAGCATAGCACTCCTAAAATAATAAATTTAGATCCGGCTTTCACAAAGTGACTTCAATTAAACTTCAAATAATTTTGAGCTGTATTCTTAATGGCATAAGTACCATATCATATGAAACAAAAAGAAATTAAGATACTTAAAATCGTAAAAAAACTTAGTGACTTAAAATAGCTCAAAAAAGGTAGAAGACTTACTAACATAATTATAAAAATTCAAAAAACTAATCATCGAGTCTCCGAAACAAAGCTCATAAAATAAATAAAAATCAAACCAAAAATAAGAGCTAAAACCAAAATAAGCAGATTAATTGTATTAATAACGGGAAGCTCTAAATAGTTAAAGAAAGAAAAGGCAGCAATCAAAAAGAAAAAAACAGCCACGCCCCCTAAAATATTTTGCTTTAAAGCCAGAGTTCTATCTTCTTGAGCTTTTTGATATAAGGCTTTAAAATCAGATTTGATATGGGGTTGCTTCTTTTTATTAAATCAAGGAAATTTCATAATTAAATATCATAATAATAATATTATTATAGCACAAACGAATAAAATAGTAAATAATAATCCCTTAAAAAATAAAGATTTCAATATTAGGATTGTGTTTGCCTAAGGCAAACACAATCCTAACCTATTTTACCCTATTTTTCTTCATAATCCGTGTCTTGAACATCGGGATTCTCATTACTGTCAGATTCCTTCGGCTCTTCTGTACTTGAAGATTGCGCTGATTTATACATTTGCTCTCCAATGATACTTAAACTTTTTGACAAATCATCCATTGCTTGTTTAATTAAGCTTATTGATTCGTCGCTTAAAATGGTTTCTTTATTAATCAAGGTTTCTAAATTGCTAATTTTACTCTTAACATCATTAATTACCTCAACTGAGACTTTATTTTCGGCTTCTTTAATACTATCTTGAGCAGTATGAATTAAATTCTCAGCTTGATTTTTGAGTTCGGTAAATTCACGACGTTTCTGATCTTCCTGACTAAATTTTTCGGCCTCTTGTTTCATCCTCTCTATCTCTTCCTTTGATAAATCAGTGGTCGCTTCAATTCTTACTGACTGAGATCTACCGGTTGCTTTATCAACAGCAGAAACATTTAAAATGCCATTTTTATCAATATCAAAAGTCACCTCAATTTGAGGCACACCTCGTGGCGCTGGCGGCAATCCGTCTAAAATAAATCTTCCCAAAGTTTTGTTATCACTAGCCATTGGCCTTTCTCCTTGAGTAATATGAATCTCTACAGCTGTCTGATTATCCGCAGCAGTTGAAAAAATTTCTGTTTTTTTCGTAGGAATATAGGTATTTTTAGGTATCATTGGCGTCGCAATACCTCCCAATGTTTCAATTGATAAAGTTAAAGGTGTTACATCTAACAAAAGCAAATCTTTAATTTCACCTTGTAAAGCGCCAGCCACAATAGCAGCTCCTAAGGCCACTACTTCGTCAGGATTAATATCTTTTTTTGGCTCTTTACCAAAAGTTTCTTTAATTCTTTGTTGAATCACTGGCATTCGAGTAGTACCACCCACTAATATAATTTCATCAATATCTTTCAAATTCAAGTGTGCCTCCTTTATTGTCAGTAACATTCGTTCTATGGAACGTTCCACTAAATCTCGAATAAGTTCTTCAAGGCGAGAGCGTGTTAATTTCAAAACTAAATGCTTTGGACCTTCAGGGGTAGAGGTGATGAAAGGCAAATTAATTTCAGTTTCTAAGAGATTGGACAACTCTCTCTTAGCCTTTTCTGCAGCATCCTTAATTCTTTGAAGCGCTAATTTATCGTTTGATAAATCAAGACCTTCGGTTTTTTTAAATTCTTCAATAACATAATCCATAATTTTTTTATCAATATCATCACCGCCTAAATGAGTATCTCCACCCGTGCCTAAAACTGTAATATTTTCCCCAAACGATCCTTTTTCATCACTAGTACCAACAACCTCAATAATCGAGACATCCAAGGTGCCACCACCAAAATCAAAAACTAAAATTTTTGCCTGCTGTCTTTTATTAAAACCATAAGCAACTGCTGCTGCCGTTGGTTCATTAAGAATTCTTTTAACTGTAAATCCGGCGATTTCTCCGGCATTCTTGGTGGCTTGACGCTGAGCATCATTAAAATAAGCGGGGACAGTAATAATTGCTTCTTCCACTTTTTCTCCTAAACGAGCTTCAGCATCCAGCTTTAATTTCTGAAGTACCATAGCAGAAATTTCTTCTGGCTTATATCATTTGTCTCCTAATTTAATTTCCACGCCTCCATTAGCACCTTCACGAGTTTTATAAGAAAAAGATTTGATGTCTTCTTGAACTTCTTTTTCATTAAAACGACGGCCAATAAAACGTTTAACAGAAAAAACCGTGTTTTCTGGATTCGTGATTGCCTGTCGCCGTGCTAACACTCCAACTAACCTCTCTCCATTTTTAGAAAGGGCCACCATTGAAGGCGTGGTGCGTTCTCCTTCTTGATTTTCAATTATTCTTGGTTGACCATTTTCAAAAACAGCCATTTCAGAATAAGTTGTTCCTAAATCGATTCCTAAAATTTTCGACATAATTTAAAATTTAATTATTAAAATTTAATTAATTATAATTTTGTTATCTCCCTCAAACGAGATAATCCTCGCGACTTGTTTTTTGAGGGAGATAAACAAAATGAATTGTCTTGTTTAGATACCTTTCTGAGTTACTCAACAGAAATTGTATTCACTTTTTCTGTTTCTTTTTCTGAAGCTTTTGGCAAAACAATTTTTAAGACTCCATTTTTATATTCAGCTTTTGCCTTAGAATAATCAACATTTTCTGGTAAACGAATTACTCGTTCATAAAACCCCGATCTTGTTTCTTTTTGGTAGAAATTCTTTTTCTTAGTTTCTTTCTCTTCTGACTTTTTGCCAGAAATTTTAATTGTGTCTTTATCATAACTTATTTCTATATCTTTTTTATCCAATCCTGGCATTTGGTTTTCTATCACTATATTATTATCCTCTTCATAAATATCTGTAGTTGGCTCTAAAATAATATTGGAAAAATTATCAAAAATATCATCTAAAAACAAATCGTAAAGATTATGACGTTTTCTCCAGGGTATTAAATCAAAATTATTATTGCTCATAATAGTAAATTTAAATTTTTATTAAAATTTACGACCTTTAATTATACTTTTTATCTTAATTAAGCAATTTTTTATTTTTTAACTATTCTTACCTTTGCTGGTCTTAAAACGCGATCTTTAAAGTAATAACCTTTTTGAATTTCTTCGACAATATAACCTTCCGGTTTATCCGTCTCATCACTAGTAGCAATGGCTTCGTGCTTCTGAGGATCAAACATTTGACCAAGAGCTTCTATAGGCTTAACACCATAATGATCTAAGAAATCTTGTAAATGAGAGTAAATAAGATAAAAACCATCTTTAAGCTGTTGAGCTTTACTATCATCACTATAATCACCAATAGTCTTAAAAGCAATATCAAAATCATCAACAACATTAAGCAAATCTTTTAAAAATTGGAGTTTTTCAAAATCAGCATATCGAATAAACCTTTCCTTCTCTTCTCCTTGATAGTTCAGAAAATTAGCTCTTTCGGTTTGCCAATTTTTCAGATATTCCTCCTTTTCTTTTGTTAATTTTTCTATTTCTTTTTTAAGCGACTCTATATCTATATCTGTCTGGTTTGGTAATTGATCTAAAGCCTTATCTTTGTTTTGTGTTTTTTTATTTTCGTCATTCATAATTAATTTTTATCTTTAATAAATTTCATCCATTAAAGTTCGGAATAGTTTTAAATGATTTTTATAATCGGTCATCTTGGGGCTAAGAATACCAATAATACTTTCCAAGGGTTCACATTTAAATCCAATGAAAGCAAAATAAGGCGAAGATACTAAGGGATTTTGTTTGCCTAAATAAATTCTAATATTTCTATCATCCATTTTATCTTTAATAGCCCTCAATTTTTTATCCAGGCTGTCAAAATCTCTGCCAATCGCTTCCCAATCATTTAAATCATCTAAAAATTCATCTTTTAAAATATACTTGAGCCCTGACGTAAAAATGATGTCATCTCTAAAAGAATATCATAAGCCCAAAGAACGGCATTTCGAAGCAATAAAATCTATCAAATTATTAGGGCAAAATTTTGGTTCTAAATAAGAGACTAACTTCTCGGCCAAGGGTTCGTCTTTTTCTTCTTCCCTTAGAATCTGATTAACTAAGTCGCTGATAATAAATCTCCACCCACGATCACTCAAAATTCGGCCAGAGGAAGTATGGGGCTGCTCTAAATAATTTTCTTTTAAAAGAGCATTGAGTTCTCTCCTAATAGTAGCTGAGCTTCAATCTAAATCATACCTGTCTTTAATTTTCTGGGATCCAACGGGCTCCAGGTCTGCGATCTGTACCTCGGCTACATAATATAATAGTTGTTTTTGACGTTGAGATAATTGAGGGCTCATATTAATATCTTAATTATCGCTTTTAGCTTTGATAAGAACTTAAAACTAATTTTAGCAAATTAGCACTCAAATGTCAAGAGTGCTCATCGTTAAATTAAATATTAAGTTTTGTTAAGAAATAAAACAAATAATGTAAGCTTTACAAGCTGAGTTTAATTAACTGGTATCTTCTTCAAAATTATGTTATTTTAATAATTTTATATTGAATTTCTTTTTTAGGAGTTTTCACAGTAACAACATCACCTACCATTTTATTGAGTAAAGCTTTTCCTAATGGTGAATCATCAGAAACAGCATTGGTTTCCGGAGAAACTTCAAACGAAGAAACAATCTTTATTACTTTCGGTTCCCCATCTTGTTTACGTACTGGATCTATAAACACTGTTGAGCCCAAATTAACTATTCGGCTGTTAAGATTATTGACTTTAATAATTTTGGCGTTTCTAATAATATTTTCGATTTCAGCAATTCTCGATTCTAACAAACCTTGAGCTTCTCGAGCTTCAGAATACTCGGAATTTTCTGATAAATCACCAAAACTTTTGGCTAATTTAATTCTATCAATTACTTCCTTTCTTTGTTGTTTTAAATTCTCTAATTCCTCTTTTAATTTCTCCAATGATTCTGGAGTTAAAGAATAGTTATTTTTTCTCATATTTAAATAAAATAATAAAAAAATGCCTCAAAGGGTATTTTTGACTTTTGTAATCTAAGGTCTAATATTACCTAAGTTTAATTTTTTTGTCAAGCAGATTTACTAAAATTTACCCAATTGACAAAAATTAGTAATTAAGCTTTAGATTACCTATTTTTGATACCGATTATCGTGATATCATCTCATTACTTTATCCACCACAGGAATAGCCACCACTGATCCTTGGGGAGGCTCTTCCAAAAGAACTAAGACCAAAATATCAGGATCTTCATAAGGAGCAAAAGCAGCAAAAAGAGCATTAGTTTTTTTGCCTTGTTCTATTTGGGGCGTACCAGTTTTTCCAGCCACTTTCATATCATCTAAATCCTTGAGCATTTGAGCCGAACCAATTGTCACTACTCCCCTCATTCCTTCTTTAACAATTTTAAAATTTTCTTTCTGAAACTTAAGCTCGCTTAAAACTCTGGGTGCAGCATTATAAACGATATTTTTATTGTTATCAATAATCTTAGAAACAATATAAGGTTTCATTATTTTACCTTCATTAGCAAGAGCCCCGAGATAAAAAGCTAACTCCAAAGGGGTTACCAAAAGATCACCCTGACCTATAGAAACATTATAAGTATCTCCAAGCCGTCATACTGGATCATCGGGCTTATTTACTTTCTTTCATTCTGGATCTGGTAAAACACCTTTTTTCTCCCCGTATAAATCAATACCTAAAATATTACCTAAATAAAATTTTTCCCAGTATTCTTTCAATTTCTGGATACCCAAGCCTTTAATGTCTTTATAGCCTCCGCCCAAAGCATAAAAATAAATATTACATGAGTTAGCAATGGCGCTTTTCATATCCACAATACCATGATTTTTCCAGTCACGAAAAATTGATGGCTTATTAGGATCATAAGGATTAGGAATAATTATAGCATCCTCGTCGCGAATCTTTTTTGATGGATCAATGGTTTTTTCTTCTAAAGCTGCTAAGGCCACAAGTGGTTTAATGGTTGAGCCTGGCGCATATAAACCGCTAATCACTCTATTAAGAAAAGGCATATGACTATTTTCTAACATCGCCCGCACTTCTTTAACTGGGTATCCTTTAGTAAGGGCATTAGCATTAATGGCTGGTAAGCTTACTAAGGCCAAAATTTCACCTGTTTTGGGATTAGTAATAATTCCAGCGGCTTTATGAATGTGAAGGTTATTAGTTGCCTCTTTTAATGTTTGATAAAAAAATGTTTGCAAATCCCTATCAACGGTAGTTACCAAATTATTGCCAGGCTGGGCCGGCTCTTCTTTAATATAAGGACTCACTTCTGACCTTGCGTTTACTTCCATTATTCTTTTGCCCGAAACACCGTGAAGAAATTTTTCATAGTAACTTTCCAAACCCATTTTACCAATAATATCAGCAACCGGATATTCAGGGTGATTTTTAATATCATTTTGATCCATTTTGCCAGTATAACCTATAAGATGCGAAAAGGCCTCGTCATCAAGATAATGGCGACTGTAATCTTCAATTAAATAAAAACCATTTTTATCCTCAGAAGAAATCTCTGACTCAAATCTCCTCGCTTCTTCTACGGAAACATTTGTTTCCAAAAGTACTGGATCAAACCCAAAATTACTTTTTGATTCATCCTTGTATTTGCTATCTCAATCTCCCTCAAGACTAAAAATCTCTTTAACTTTTTCAATGGTTGCATCCCGGTGAGAATTTTGTAATAAATCACGCGGAGAAAGAATTAAACTTAACGTCGTTTGATTTTCTACTAAATTATTGCCATATCTATCTAAAATTAAACCCCGGGCAGCTTTAATGGGAACATACCTTGTTTTGTTGTCCTCTGATAGTTTATAAAAATAAGAGCCCCGTGCTACTTGCAAATAAAAAACCCTAGCATAAAGAATGACTAAAAACCCTGTAATAATTACAAAGAATAATAAAAATTTCTGCGACGATAAATGCGCTTCTAACTTTTCCAATTTATTATTGGGGCGGCCTGTAACCATTTTATCTAATAAAATTTCTTCAATGTCAATGTTGGGTTTTTTAGATAATTGAGACATTTTGGTTATGATTAAAACGTGATTTTAAAATAAATATTAAAACGAACAATATTCAGGTAAAAAACATATTTGATAAAAAGCTTCATAAAAATATACTATCATAAAAAAGATAAATGAAAATAAAAACTAAATAATAAAGCAAGATAAAGAGGGAGCCAACAACAAGCTGAGAGATTTTTGTCTGAAAATCAAAAAAAAATGACAAAATATAACCCAAAATTAAAAAACAGCAAAACAGTATTGAGCTCACACCAAAATAATAAGATCTTAAACTATCTAAAATTAAACCTCCAATAAGTCAAAAACTCAGATTATAAAATAATTTTCTCTTAAAGAATAAAAAGATTAAAAAAATTAAAATAATATTGGGCCTAAAATAAAAAGATAAATTGGGCAAAATAATAAGAGCTAATAAAATAGTTAAAGCAAAAACTAAAACATCCTTGACCATATTCAATTCATCTTAATTAACAATTAGATCTATTTTATCATAAAATCCAATTTTGCACAAGGCCACTGAGCACAGATATAATATTATCATTATTATTTCACGTCTATCGTAAAATGATAACGTCAATCTTGAGGTCTAAAAACCCTGATAGAAGCTATATTTTTAATGGCTCATTCAATGGCTCACTAATGAGCCATTGATTCTTTAGTATTAATAAGGATATTTTTATTA
>Ga0116188_1002021_pt1 | contig 16467 bp, 15 predicted proteins | sample AD_JPNTR2_MetaG_FD_89807 | JGI IMG/M metagenome (GOLD analysis project Ga0116188, IMG submission 89807) | Active sludge microbial communities of municipal wastewater-treating anaerobic digesters from Japan - AD_JPNTR2_MetaG | ecosystem: Engineered > Bioreactor > Anaerobic > Digestate | place...
ATGGTGTTTTTATTATAAAAGACGAAATTGTAGGGGCAATTCATGAATTGCCCCTACGGGATACAAATTAATCTCATATGTTTCATTTCCTTCCCCTGACATTTTCACAGACTATTGACAGAGCCCAAAGCTTCCCGTCTTTCCTCAAAATAAAATCTTCCTTTCATATACACGTTCAAGTTCAGGGGTATAATTCCACCGAAGATTATAGGTATAGAGAAAATAGAATAAATTTACGTGCCTACGTCTAAGGTGTCAAACTTACGTCAATTTATAAGGGGCACAGTATACTGTGCCCCTTATGTTTAACGGGATATTTTTACTTCATCTGTATCTTACAATCCTCGGCTACCCCTCCGAGTAGTGTATACGTGGTTGGAGCAGTTTGAAGTATTGAACCAGGGACAAGTGTATTTACTGGTCCATATGCTACCAGCCTTGCTATGAATCTCTGCCAGGAGATTCCCCCCCCAAGATACCCATCTAACCAGAAACTCCTGTATTTTGCTCCCAATATCTGAGCTGGTCCTATGGTGGCAGCCTTTGGAGGAACCCAGGACCAATCACCAGAAAATGAGTGTAGTGCATTCTGCATTATTGTCATAGGATGAAGTTCTACTATCCGTGGTCCTGCTTTTTTATAGCTTTCTATGTCGTCTCCAAATTCATACCCCAGATGAGCTTCCCAGAATGCAATATGTCCGCACCATCCTATCCCTCCATAGCAGATATCCGCACCTCCTAGGTCTTCTATCATCTTCCCATAGTCTTTAAGCACTTTAGAAGTGGGGAAGTGTATTTGAGAAACTGGTGGTCTCAGCTCTTCATCTATAATTCCCCAGAAGTTCTCAATCATCGATTTCTGGAATGAGCCTTCCCAACTTATAGGAGCAGTATTTCCATCCTGATCAGCGTACTCGTCCATATTGAAAGAATGAACATGTTTACAGGAAAGTTTCATCTCGTTTATTATCCTTGCAGCTATAGAATATTGGGGCATAGGTCCAACTGGAAATATGGCGACCAATTGTCTACCTGCTTCTAGAGATTCTTTTATCCTTCTTACTATATCCAGGGCGAACTCAAGATAAAATTGATATTCATCCTCTATAATCCTTATTTTAAAGTTAGGATTGGGATGATCTGGTAAATCTTCTTTCTTTATCTTTCTTACTCTCTCGCATACTTCTTTGTCTCTGAAAGGCAAAAAAGATGCTAATTGATAATTGAACTCTTCCATTATATATTCCTCCCTTCTACGGTAAGAGTCTTCTGGGGACTATTCTTCCCCAGACCTGATACTGTTTAAATCCTTCAGCATATTTCACTCCGCACTGGATACCTCTAAATTTCGATAGACTCTTCATAAAATCCACATAATCTATGTGGTCATGATCCCTCAGCCATATATACTGAGACTGATGACACAGTAACATCTTTTCTTTTATTTCTATCTCATCTGTAATATCAACATACTCAGTGGGTATAAAATTTACTCCAGCTAATGTATCTATAAAGAATACTGGTGGGATGACATTGTGCGCAGGGTAATCACTTTTATAATGTGGAAGGGTAGCTATAAAACTGGCTTCAACTATAAGCCGGGATGTATTTATATGATCGACCATATAGTCATCTGGAGAGTGGGTTATTATGACATCAGGTCTCGCTCTTCTTATTACATCCACTGCTGTTCTTTTAGAATTTTCATCTATGCCTAACTCCAGGTCGGGATATTCTCCCTGTATTATTTCTGCCCCTATTATCTCTGCTGATTTTTTTGCCTCTTCCGCTCTTATACTGGCGAGCTCTTCAGGTGGAATGGTGAAGTGTCCTTTATTCCCATTGCACATATGAGCCATAACCACTGTATGTCCCTCTTTACTGTACTTTATCAGAGTTCCTGCACATAACAGTTCCAGGTCATCTGGATGAGCCCCAACCGCAAGAATTCTCACTGTAAATCACCTTCTTTCTAAAAATCGAACCTGATAAAATTATACTACATTTAATAATTTTTTTCATTCCTAGAGGTAGCTGGTCTATAAAAAATATAGCCCTGGCAATTATTTGCCAGGGCTTTTTATTCATCAGAAGGTTCTTTTATTTCTTAAAGAAGAATTGCTCAGGTCTGAAGACCCCAGGAGCGGCAGGATGCCATGTAAAACCAGAGTCAGGAACATTTCTTAAGTTGTTCCTTGCTATTCCCATCATCCAGTTTACACCAGCCGTCCCTATAACCCAGAGGTTATCTGCATGTAACCTCATTGCTTCTTTCAGTATCGCTGTTCTTCTCGCTTCACTTGTGGTGGAATAAAAGTCTTCATTCATCAATTGCCAGAGCTTTTTTACCTCTTTAGGTGGTTCTTCTCCTGTTTTTCCCCCAGAGTTCAACCAGTTGTACCATAACGGACACCACCTGGTATTGGGAGCTCGATCTCCAGAATATCCATCTGCTCCGAAGCTGACAGTAAATGTATGTAACTCTTGCTCATTGCCCTGATGCCTTGTCTCAAAGAGAGACCTCTCCATTACCTTTACCTCTGCCTTTATACCCAGTTTCTTCCACTGTTCCACCACCAGTTGCATAATATCTATGCTGGGTGTATGGTGGGTAGATGCATCTATTGTGACAGCCAGTGTTTTTCCATCTGGACGTAATCTGAAGCCATCCCTATCTCTCTTTGTCAGCCCCAGGGAGTCCAGAATTCTGTTAGCCTTGTCCGGAGCATATTCTGTATATGCCTTATCCACCTTCTCTACATACGCTGGATGCAGCTTGGGTAAGAGTCCCTGCCCGGGCTCTCCCAGTCCAGAGAGAACAAGTTGATTTATATCTTCTCTATTAATACCCAACGATAGTGCCCTTCGGAACATCTTATTCTGGAATAGTGACCTTAAAACAGGGTCTTTGACGTTCTGATTGACAAATATTGCACCCGTACTTGTAATACTTCCGGTATACTTTATTATCCTGTAATCTCCTTTGGTTCTATTTTCCATAAAGAGAGGATAGGTATCATATAAACTCCATATATGCCTCAGCTGAAAATCTATCTCTCCTGCTATAATTTTCATTACCATCATCTGAATATCTGAGACAAGCTCTCTTCTCACCCTGTCTATGTATGGCAGCTGATTCCCAGCCGGATCTATCTTGAAATAGTAAGGATTTCTTTCAGCTATATGGTAGTTAGACGATAAGAGATTTGTTGTTTTGAATGCACTCATCTCCGGGAGTTCTGGATTGAGAGCCCAGTCACTCTTCTGAGCAAATAACTGATACCAGTTGTTGAGACCTTCTTTCTTGGCTAACTCTTCTATCTTCTCCTTAGGTGTATATTTAGGATGAAACTGTTTTAAATAGTGCTTGGGTGCATACAGGTCCTGTCCTTCAGCTACCCTCCCTACAAAGTAACCGTATGGGTCCTGGAATCTGAATCTTACTGTGTAGTCGTCTATCTTCTCCACAGTAACCTGCTTACCCTTCATTACAAGCCACGATGGGAACGTAGGTGTGAGCTCTTTATTTAGAAGTATATCCTCATAGTAGAACATAATGTCGTCAGCTGTAAATGGTTGTCCGTCAGACCACTTCAATCCCTTTCTGATATAGAAGGTAAATGTCTTGCCATTATCGGAGACTTTCCAGGACTTTGCTAGATTGGGATGTATCTTTCTATGGGCACAATCCCAGTAGACTAAAGGTTCATGTGCCATTCTCCACCAGCCAGTCTTATCGCCCATGCCGAGATGAGCCTCTCCCCTCAATGTTCCCCCATACTGTCCTATCTCCTCATAAGGTACTACCACTAATGGATCTTCGGGTAGCCTCTTCTCAACAGATGGAAGTTTACCCTGTTTTACCAATTCTGCTAACGCAGGAGCCTCATTGAATTTTGTGATTTTCGTCCCGGTGAGCTTCTGGTAATCAGAAAGATTATATTGATCTCCAGGCATCACCTTTGATTGAGAAAAGGATACTGGACTGATGCTTACAATTAGACTGAAAACAACCAATAAAGAAATTAACAACCTTGCAGAACTTCTCATTTTATCCCTCCTATTTGTTTTATATTACAAAACGCTGTATACCTATTCCTGTAACAATTATATCAAGAATCTCAGTTATGTCAAGAGCCAGACCTTCTTCCTCTGAATCTCAATTTCATGGTGAGTATTCTATCTGTCGAGAAGATTTTTCCTGCTATAAATATTAAGATGACAAATATTCCTGACATATATAAAATTCCATAGAAAACAATATGATAATTTCCGATAAGAAGATTTTGAGATGCAAGGAATGGATGGCTAAATGGTATTGCCAATATTAAGATCTTTAATGGTAAAGATAGGGAGTTTATGTCTGAGAAGATAGAGATGAAATAAGGTATTAAGACAAGAAACATCAAAGGTAAGAATGCGCTCTGGGCACTCTTTAGATCATCTGTAAGGGCACCCAGGATAGTCGCTATAGCCAGGGCACACAGTATTGCTAAAAATAAAGAAATACCCAGAAATATATAACTGCTGGAGGTAAATCTTAATCCCAACTTATCTATTACTCCTTCAATCTGAGTGTTGGATGGGAGACTCCCTGTAAATCCACCCATATAAAATCTAAACCCTATCATATAGATCCCGGCAGATAACAGTCCAATTAAGCCTGAAGCAAACATCTTTGCCATAACTATATAATTTCTGCTTATAGGGACTGTAAGCAGAGTCTCTAACGTCTTGTCCTGCTTCTCCATAGCTATAGCAGAGAGAACCATCTGAGAAGAGAATGTTATTACCATCATTAAAATAATTGGAATAAATATAGACTGAAAATAGACAAAATTAGCAACATCAGTAACAGAACCTTCAGCCATCCTGTCTTTAATCACAATAAAATTTCTGCTTTTTATAGGATTTTTTAAGTCTTCTGGAGTAATATCTGAGATCCTATTCCTTATAAGATTATCTGAAAGATAATTGTTTACTATACCAATAAGTTGTTTAACAATCTCTGTGTCTGACATGGTACTCACAGAAAAGCTACGAATGAAAGAATATACCTCAAGTTCTTCTGGTTGAAACTTTAAAACAGATGGTCCAAAGCCTTCCGGGATGATTAATAGCAAGTTTATATTGTTCTTTCTGGCAAAATCAACCGCCGATTCTCTGTCTTTAACATCCAGGAGGTTGATTTTGAAGTTGGCAAGTGCTAAATTCCTGAGGATTTCGCCTGAAAGGTCTGAATCGTCTAAATTGAGGATGTATATATCCTTAGCTCCTCCTATTTTATTCATCTCTGTTTTTGCCATATTCCCTATAAAATAAAAAAGTATTACGGTGAAGGCTAAGGACAGTATAAGTTGTGCACTGATTAATTCTTTTATCTCCTTTTTAAAAAGATTCATAAACTTCCTCATCTTACCAACCTCCTGAAAACCTCCTCTAGATTTCTTACAGAATATTTCTCTTTCAATTCTTCAGGGCTCCCAATCTCTAAAATTTCTCCGCTATCAATAATAGCGACCCTGTCTGATAAGAATTCTATCTCCAACATATTATGCGAGGATAACAGCACAGATATCCCTTCTTTCACAAATCCCCTTATGATCTCTCTAATCTCTAATGAATTTATTACATCCAGCCCAGATGTGGGTTCATCCAGTATGGCTAGTTCAGGCATAGTCATCAGAGCTCTGGCAAGTAGAAGTTTTCTTACCATCCCTTTACTATATGTTCCTATCTTGTCTTTTAATCTATCTCCCAGTTCTGCAATCTCTTCTGCCCTCCTGATGAATCCTTCCACTTCTCTTTCGTCTCGGGCATAGAAATTAGCCATAAACCTGAGATATTCTATACCGGTCAGATTTTTATATGCGCCAGCTTCTTCAGGTAGATAACTTATATTTTCTCTCACCCTTTCTGGATTTTTCTTTACATCATATCCCATAAAATTTACCCTGCCATCATCCGGGGAGAGCAATGTTGCAACAATTCTCAGGGCAGTCGTCTTTCCTGCCCCGTTAGGACCTATAAGGGCAAAGACCTCTCCAGTGCTGACACTAAAATCTATCCCCTTCAGAGCAGAGACCTTGCCATAAGATTTCTTCAGATTTTCTACATCAAGAATTACATCCATAATGACCTCCTGTTGAAGATTAATTCAATCCAGCCTATTATATAAGTATCTCCAAATATTTTACAGTATATCATATCTTGACTTTATAGTATCTATATGGTAAATTTTAAACTGTCAACTAGATCTTTTAGGAGGTAGACATAACAGTGTATGCTATTATAGAGACAGGTGGAAAACAGTATAAAGTAAGCCCTGGGGATATACTAACAGTGGAGAAACTGGATATTGAAGAAGGGGAAGAGGTAGTATTCGATAAGGTTTTAATGTTGAAAGCTCAGGAAGGAGAGAGCGTTATAGGTACTCCTTACATTGAGAACATAAAGGTAAGAGGTATTGTCATTGAACAGTTTAGAGGCAAGAAGATTATCGTGTTTAAATATAGACCCAAGAAACATTACAGAAGGAAGAGAGGACATAGACAGTATCTCTCCAGAGTAAAGATAGAAGAGGTGCTTTATGGCTCATAAAAAAGGTGCAGGCAGTACATCAAACGGAAGAGATAGTAGTCCTAAATATCTGGGGGTAAAGCGTTCTGATGGTCAGTTTGTGGTGGCAGGAAATATCATTGTAAGACAGAGAGGAACCAGGATCCATCCTGGACAGAATGTTGGGATTGGTAAAGATTTTACCCTCTTTGCCCTGACGGATGGTATTGTCTCCTTCAGAACAAAAAAAGATAAGAAGATGGTGAGTGTGATACCTGTTCAGTCTTAGTATGTTTGTAGATGAAGTAAATATCATAGTCAGTGGAGGGGATGGAGGACCTGGTGCTTTAAGTTTTCACAGGGAAAAGTATCTTCCGAAAGGTGGTCCTGATGGTGGAGATGGAGGTAAGGGGGGAGATGTCTATATAACAGGGGACAGGGATCTGGAGACCCTTAATTTTTACCTCTCCAAAAAGAGGTTGTCAGCAGGGTCTGGCTCTCAGGGGCAGGGAAACAGAAAGAGTGGAAAAGATGGGGAAGACCTGTACCTTAGAGTTCCTCTTGGTACCTGTGTCTATAACTCTGAAAATGGTCGATTTTTAGGCGAAGTCCTCTTTCAGGATGATAAGATTCTAGTAGCAAAGGGTGGCAGAGGGGGAAGGGGAAACAGTAACTTCCTGTCCAATAAGTATAGAGCCCCTCGGGTAGTTGAGAGAGGAGAGACTGGGGAGAAGGCTAAGATCACCCTGGTGCTGAAGTCTATAGTGGATGTTGCTATCCTGGGATTTCCAAACTCAGGTAAGTCGACTCTGCTCTCTCTGATTACAAATGCCCATCCGAAAGTTGGAGATTATCCATTTACTACTACCGAGCCTGTATTTGGAGTTTTAAGTGATAAGGTCAGACCTGTAAAGTTTGTTGAGATTCCGGCAATTGTAGATGGTTCTCATAAGGGTTTAGGACTCGGAAACAAATTTCTGAGACATGCCGAGAGGGCTTCTGTTTTGCTTATCATGTTCAATGAAGAGAAAGAGATAGAAATAGTAAGAAATGAATTGTCATATTACAGTGAAGACCTTCTGAAAAAGTCTACGGTGACTTTTCCTAAGAATGACCTGTTTATCGAAAATAAAATAGAAGAATTGAAGGAAGAAATTTTAAAGTTACTTGACTATTCTAAAGAGGTTTTTTCCTCTAAAGAGGATAAGCAATCGGATGTAGAATTGCAGCCACTATACATAGAGAAGATAGAGAATACCTTTTATGTATCCAGCAATGATCTCATAAGAGCTATAAGAAGAATAGATTTTAGACAGAGGGACTATCACCTCCTTCTGAATCCCCTTATAAGAAAATTTGGTCTGTTAGATGCCTTAAAAAATAGTGGGGCAAAAGATGGTGATAAGGTTATTATAGGAGGGATTCCATTTACGATGCTCGAAGGAAGGATCAGGTGTGAACTCTGACAAGATTGGACTAATGGGAGGGACATTTAATCCCATACATTATGGACATCTTGTAGCGGCAGAGGAAGCCAGGCATCAATTTAACCTCGATCAGGTGATATTTATACCTTCAGGACAGCCACCCCATAGAACCCCCCGGTCTGTTATCCCGGCTGAGGATAGGTATATAATGACAGCTCTGGCTATAGCAACCAATCCTTACTTTAATATTTCCAGGGTAGAGATAGAGCGTCCAGGTCCGTCTTACACGATAGACACTGTGAGGGCTTTCAAAGAGATATATCCAAAGTCAGAGCTATTTTTCATCACAGGGCTTGATGCGATACTTGAGATTCTTACCTGGAGAGACCCATACGAACTTGTAAAGCTGACCCACTTTATAGCTGTGACCCGTCCAGGTTATAATCCTGATTGCTTAAAGTATCTTGATAAAAAGATTCTTGATGGCGTTTCTCTACTTGAGATACCTGGTTATGCGATATCCTCCACTCTGATAAGGGAAAGGGTAGCTCAGGGTAGACCTGTAAGGTATATGGTTCCTGAACCTGTAGAGGCTTATATAAGGAAGCATGGATTATATAGAGAATAGAGACTTTTATATCTCCTTCTTGAGGGAAAATCTTACTGGCGAAAGATTCTTGCATACTCTGGCTGTAGAGAGAGAAGCCATCTTGCTTGCTGAAAGATATAATGTTGACCCCGGGAAGGCATCTCTGGCAGGTCTTTTACACGATTGTGCAAAATGTTTCTCTGATGAAGAACTTATAAGGCTGGCAAGATCATATAACGTCCCCCTGTCCATCTGGGACATCTACTCTCCTCAGATTCTTCATGCCCCTGTGGGAAGTGTCTTTGCCAGAGAACATTTTAATATAAAGGATGGGGATGTTCTTAGTGCTATAGCAAAACATACCACTGGTGATAGGGAGATGTCCACTCTGGATAGATTATTTTTATTGCCGATTATGTTGAATATCACAGAGATTTTCCCGGTGTTAACTATCTGCGTGAGATATTGAAAGATGATTTAGATAATGCTGTTTTGTTTGCGATTAATCTTACCATAGAGTATATTATGAGGAATAAGTCAGTAGTACATCCAAGGACGATTGAAACCTGGAATTCTTTAATAAAGGAGGGAAAGAAACTTATAGATGAAATCTACTCTTGATTTAATCTATACCGCCATAAGCGCAGCGGTAGAAAAGAAGGGGGAAAATATTGTTCTGCTTGACCTTCAGGAGCTCTTTACTATTACAGATTATTTTTTAATAATCACATCTCAGACATCACATCATACATCCGCTATTGTGGAGAGCATAGATGAGGTTATGTCTAAAGAGGGACTCCCTCCCATTCGTATAGAGGGGGAGTATGAAGGAGGCTGGGTTATCCTGGATTATAAGTCTTTCGTGATACATATAATGGAACCAGATGTGCGAGAGTTCTATAATCTGGAGAGACTATGGGCAAGGGCAAAGAAGGTGAATCTTCCAGATGAATTACTCGTTTCTTGATGCATTAAGAGAGAGGATACTTGTATTCGATGGTGCCATGGGCACCATGCTTATGAGGTATGGTCTTACGTCTGGTGCATGCTCCGAGGAATGGAATATTTCTAAACCTGAAAGAATTGAGGAGATACACAGGTCATATATAGCTGCAGGGGCTGATTGTATAGAGACCAATACCTTTGGTGCAAACAGGTTCAGACTCTCTGCACATCATCTTGATGACAGGGTTATAGAATTAAATATAGCTGGCGCAAGGATAGCTAAAAAGGCATCTCAGGGGAGAGCTTTCGTGGTTGGTTCGGTAGGACCGACGGGTAAAATCCTGGAACCATTTGGAGATTTGTCTTTTGAAGATGCCTATAATGCATTTAAGGAACAGGTGATGGCATTAGAAGAAGGTGGAGTAGATGCCATTATCATTGAAACTATGGGAGACCTTCAGGAAGCCAGGATAGCACTTCTTGCCTGTAAAGAGAATACCGAATTACCTGTTATCTGTCAGATGTCTTTCTCGGAGAACCTCCGTACAACATCTGGGACCCCACCAGAGGTATCCGCTCTGGTTCTCTGGAGTCTGGGGGCAGATGTCGTTGGAGCGAATTGCAGTATGGGTTCAGATGGGCTTTACAGGGTTCTTGAAAGAATGGTCCTCTCAGGAGTTCCTTATATAAGTATACAGCCAAATGCCGGTTTGCCCATCATAGAAGATGGAAAACTGATATATCCAGAGACCCCAGAGCAACTGGCTGAATTTGCAGTAAAGTATGTGGAACTTGGAGCCAGTATTGTAGGTTCCTGTTGTGGTTCCACCCCAGAGCATACAAAGGCAATAAGTAACGCAGTAAGAGGATTAAAAAGGACTGCTATTCGAAAAAGAGATTCTTATCTGGCTTTTACATCCAGAACCAGGTTGATAGAGATAGGGAAGGGATTACCTGTTGCTGTTATTGGAGAAAAACTTAATGCGTATGCAGAGGAGTGTAAGTCATTACTTGATGCTAAAGATATGGATGGGCTCGTAGAACTTGGGCGTGAGCAGGTTCAGTCTGGTGCCAGGGCTATAGATATGCACATACCTGTTTCCAGTACTGTTGAGAGAGAGTTTATAAGAGAGCTTATGATAAATTTCCAGCAGTTTGGGGATGTTCCCCTGGTATTTGATATACAGGAGCCCGATACATTGGAGATGGCTCTCAGGATATATCCTGGTAGAGCCCTTATAAATTCTATCTCATTAGAACCATCCAGAGAGGGTATTATAGATCTGGCTAGAAAATACGGTGCTGCTATAGTAGGGCTTACTTCTGGAAAGTATAAACTTCCCGTGGACGCCGATGAGAGGATAAAGAATGGAGAAGAGTTAATCTCTCTATTTAATCCTGAGGACAGGGTTGATATAGTGCTGGATCCTCTGGTGTTTTCTGTTGGTGTAAGTCCTGAACAGGCACTGGAGACTCTTAAGGCTTTGGAGCATTTCAACAGTAAGGGATATCTTACTATTATAGGATTAAGTAACATATCTTATGGGCTTCCCAAGAGAAGTTTACTTAACAGGATATTTTTGAGTATGGCAGTGAGTAACGGGCTTGACAGTGTTATACTTGACCCTACTGATAAGGATCTAATGGAGACTCTTATTGCATCTCAAACTATTACAGGCAGGATTTCAGTATTGGATTACATAAAGAAATTTAAATAGTTTTTATAAGGCTCTTAAAATATCTATCTGCATACGCAAAGAATCTCTGATAAGAATTGCAGTAGTAGCTATAATTTATAGCTTTTCCCTTTTTATTTATTCTGAACTTTGGACATCCTCCCCAGCATAAGTTAAGAAATTTACATTTAATGCATCTTTCATCTACCATATGTTTTCTCTCTTTAAATTTTCTGTATGGTTCGCTATTCAGTACTTCTTCCAGTGAGACCTCTTTAATATTCCCTAAAAACCATTCTGGCTCTACGAAGAAGTCACAGGGGTATATATCTCCATTATACTCTATAACAAGAGCCCCTTCGCAGTAAGGCTTAAACATACAGGGATTTATTCCATATGCATATGCTATCAGCCATTCTTCATATTCTCTTATATAGCATTCAGGTTTTCCGTTGTTATACCATTTATCAAACATAGTACAGAGAAAATTTCCATAACTATTGGGGTCTACAGAAAAACTGGCTATCTTGCCCTCTCTGCCTTTTTCCAGACAGGGGATGAATTGCATATACTCTACCCCAAGCTCTCTAAAATATTTAAATAGGGACTCTGGTTTCTTGCTGTTTTTATCATTAACCACTGTTAATATATTGAACGCCACATTATACCCCTGGAGTAGTTTTAATTTGCTGAGAACTAAGTAATGGGTAGGTTTTCCATCTTTTGTAATTCTATATTCATCGTGGACACTGGATGGACCATCAACACTCAGCCCTACCAGAAAGTTGTTCTCCCTGAAAAATAGAGCCCAATCTTCATTTAGAAGTACTCCATTTGTCTGAAATGCATTACTTATACTTTGATCATCCTTTTTATATCTCTTTTGCAGTTCCACAACTCTTTTATAGAAGGGAAGACCCATTAGAGTGGGCTCCCCTCCCTGCCAGCAAAAGGTGATATTTTCAGCTATATCCAGAGCCTTCTTTACAGTAATCTCCAAGATGTCTGATGACATCCTTTTATCTTTATCCTGGTACAGATTTTCTTTTGGTGAATAGAAGCAGTATTTACATCCCAGATTACACTCTGCGGATGTGGGTTTAATAAGCAGTGTTAAATCATTTTTTACCATCTTTTATCCGAATATTCTCTTTATGAATTTTATCTTTTCCAGTGTATGAAATGTCCCTCCACCCTCATGATTATTGTATGGATACACTTTAATCTCTTTCTCTCCCCCATAGTAGTTGTATGCAGCAAATACAGTAGATGGTGGACAGATAGTATCCATAAGACCTGCAGAGAATATGGCTGGACAACTTGCACGTGTAGCAAAATTTACTCCATCAAAGTATGAGAGAGTTCTAAAGACTGTCTCTATCTTGTCTCTATGCACCTTACAATATCTGCTAATCTCTCCATAAGGCATTTCGTCTATTATTTGCACCGCTCTTCTATAATGACATAGAAATGGGACATCACTCATAAGTGCCTTGACCTTTGGAGATAATCCACTTACCGCTAATGAAATCCCTCCACCCTGACTTCCGCCACATACCGCAATCTTCTCTGGATCTATATCTGGAAATGTACAGGCGGTCTCTACTGCTCTTACCGCATCAGTAAAAACTCTTCTATAGTAATAAGCCTTTGGATTTAGAATCCCCCTGGTCATAAATCCTGGATACTGTGGATTTGAGATTTCCTCCTCATAATCTGGAGTATCTCCTGGGCTTCCACTACTTCCCTGTCCCCTTGTATCCATAACCAGATGGGCATATCCAACACTGCTCCAGAGCAACCACTCATAGGGGAAACCTCTCCCTCCTCCGTAACCAATAAATTCTACAATACAGGGTAATTTTTTCTCCCTGATCCTGGGTATTATTAACCAGCCCTTTATTCTCTGCCCTTTATATCCAGAGAAGGTAACATCAAACGTCTCAACTGTTTCCAGATGGTAATCCACTTTCTCAAATAAAGGATTTAACGGGTAATTTTCTGCCTCTGTAAGTGTGTCTTTCCAGAAAGAGTCAAAATCTTCCGCTTCATATCTTTCTGGAAGATATCTCCTTAATTCTTCCAACGACATGTCGAAGTAAGCCATAATTTTATCCTCCTATCTTTGATTTTTAATAGATATTTTATCACGATGTCTGAATAATTGTTATACTGGAAGTCAGATATCTTTTCAATGTGTGCTGGTGTAGCCTCTTTTTATCTTATCTGGTATAATTAATCATAAAGTTTTTAGGAAAGGGGTGTAAATATGAAAAAATATATTGTTACCCTTGATGCAGGAACCGGTAGTGGAAGGTGTCTTATTTTTGATCTGGAAGGTAATCAGATATCTCAAGCTCAGGAGGAGTGGATACCAAAAGAGATTCCAGAATATCCAGGCTCTCAGGAGTTCGATACAAAAGAAGCGTGGACTATCCTCTGCAGGACTATTAAGACTGCTATGGCTAAGGCTGATATAAAACCGGAGGAAGTCTTAGCTATAACAGCGAGCAGTATGAGAGAGGGGATGGTAGTATACGATAAAGAAGGGAATGAGATCTGGGCATGTACAAATCTTGATGCAAGAGCGGTGGAGGAAGCTGTTGAACTTATAAAGTCTGGCGATGCAGAGAAGATCTTTAAACTTGGTGGGGACTGGGTGAATATAATAGACCCTCCAAGATTCTTATGGATAAAGAAGCATCAGCCAGAGGTATTTGAAAAGATTGGACATATGAATATGCTGAGTGACTGGGTCTTATATAAACTTTCAGGTAAAATCATAACCGACCCTTCAATAGGCTCCAGTTCAGGTATGTTTGATCTTGCCAGGAGAACCTGGGCAGATGAGACCATCCGGCTTGTTGGTTTAAGTAAGGATATCTTCCCTCCAGTGTATGAGTCCGGGACAATAATAGGGGAGGTAACTGATCAGGCAGGTAGAGATACCGGATTACTACCAGGGACTCCGGTGGTTACTGGAGGTGCAGATACTCAGCTTGCACTAGTAGGTGTCAGTGCGGTTGAGAATAATAGATATGTGGTGGTTGGTGGAACCCAGTGGCAGACAGCAGTGGTTACTGATAAACCTCTTATAGATCCGAAATTCAGGGTAAGAACTCTCTGTCATAGTATGCCTGGCTTCTGGATGACAGAGGGGATTGGCTTTTATCATGGTTTCTCCACCCGATGGTTCAGGGATGCTTTCTGTCAATTGGAGAAAGAGATGGCGAAGCAGATGGGTGTGGATCCATACTATGTTCTGGAAAAGCTTGCTTCCCAGGCGTCTCCAGGGTCTAACGGTATCATAGCTATATTTTCTGATGTTATGAATGCCAAGAGATGGAAGCATGCAGCTCCATCCTTCCTCCAGTTTGATATACTTTCCCCACAGACCTCCGGTAAGAAAGAATGTTACAGGGCGTTGGAAGAAAATGCAGCTTATGTTTCTTATGGAAATTATCAGATCTTACTTGAACTTAAAAATCACCTGCTGAAGAGATAGTCTTCTGTGGAGGGTCTTCTAAAGGATTCTTATGGCCACAGATTATGGCTGATGTTTACGGTGTAAAGATTAAGGTCCCGGTGGTAAAAGAGGCAACTTCATTGGGTTCAGCTATGATTGCCGGCGTTGCCATGGGGGTTTATAAGAACCTGGAAGAGGCGGTGGAGAGACTGGTGAGGTTTGAGAGGGTGTATGAGCCTGATATGGGTAATCATAAGATATATCAGGATTACTATAAGAAGTGGAGAGAGATATACCCTAGGATACTCCAGCTTGTAGATGAAGGATTACTGAAGCCTATGTGGAGAGCACCTGGGACATAATTACAGGAGGAAAAAGCTATGCTTTATTATGGAGTGGATTATTATCCTGAACACTGGCCGGAGGAGAGATGGAATCTGGATGCCAGCCTTATGGAATCTGCCGGGATAAATGTTGCAAGGCTTGCTGAGTTTGCCTGGGTTAAGATGGAGCCAGAGGAAGGTCATTATGATTTTTCCTGGCTGGATAGAGCTATTGAGGTCTTGGGTAAGCACAGGATAAAAGTTGTTTTAGGTACTCCCACTGCAAGTCCTCCTATGTGGCTTGTGAAGAAATACCCGCAGATTTTACCGGTTGACAGAGATGGGCATATAATGGGTCCTGGAGGAAGGAGACACTACTGTTATAATAGCCCGGAGTATAGAAAACTTACCAGGAAGATTGTTACTGCTATGGCGGAACATTACAAAGATAATCCAGATGTTATAGGCTGGCAGATAGATAATGAACTGGGTTGTCACGAGAGTAATAGATGCTATTGTGATAACTGTCTTATTGCTTTCAGAGAATGGTTGAAGAAGAAATATGGGACACTTGAAAACCTGAATAACTCCTGGGGAACTATCTTCTGGAGTCAGACATATACAAGCTGGGATGAGATTATAATTCCAAGAAGAACAGTGGGTTCTCATAATCCCAGTTTATTATTAGATTTTCTGCGTTTTGTATCAGATTCCACCATAGATTATCAGAATCTTCAGGTTGAAATATTGAGAAGGACATGTCCGGACAAATTTATCACACACAATCTTATGGGACTTTTTGGTGGACTTGATTATTATAAACTGGCTGAAACTCTAGACTTTATATCCTGGGATAATTATCCCAAATTTAGAGGGGATGTTAACCCGACAAGTATAGCTCTTTCCCATGATGTAATGAGGGGTGTGAATAGTGGAAAACCCTTCTGGGTGATGGAAGAGCAGAGTGGAGCGGCTGGTTGGGAGATTTTTGGTCCTCATCCTTTACCTGGAGAGATTAGGCTCTGGGCTTATCAGGGTATAGCTCACGGAGCAGATGCCATTGTATATTTTAGGTGGCGAACATGCAGATTTGGTACTGAAGAGTATTGGCATGGTGTATTGGACCACGATGGGGTTCCAAGGAGAAGGTATGAGGAGGTAAAGAAGATGGGGGAAGAACTCAAAAACCTCACCGATCTGGTGGGTTCTCGTTACAAGGCGGAAGCGGCTATAATCTATTCCTATGATATAAGATGGGCTTTCGATATACAACCAAACAATCCATCCTTTAATTATATGGAACAGATACAGAGGTATTACGCTGGACTATTCAACCAACACGTTCCAGTGGATATAGTAAATCCATTAAGCGATCTGTCCAGATATAAACTGGTTATAGCTCCCAGCCTGTACCTTATGACCCCACAGATAAGGGAGAACCTTGAGAGATATGTCAGAGAGGGGGGCACACTAGTTGTTA
>Ga0116188_1002022_pt1 | contig 16465 bp, 23 predicted proteins | sample AD_JPNTR2_MetaG_FD_89807 | JGI IMG/M metagenome (GOLD analysis project Ga0116188, IMG submission 89807) | Active sludge microbial communities of municipal wastewater-treating anaerobic digesters from Japan - AD_JPNTR2_MetaG | ecosystem: Engineered > Bioreactor > Anaerobic > Digestate | place...
AGGTGGTTAAATGAGGGCTAGAAACATTAAGCCTGGATTCTTCAAAAATGAATACCTTGCCGAATGTGATCCTCTTGCGAGGATTCTTTTTGCTGGTTTGTGGTGCATGGCAGACCGCGAAGGGCGATTAGAGCTGCGTCCAAAGCGAATCAAGGCAGAGCTTCTTCCATACGACAATTGCGACATTATGAATTTACTAGAGCAGTTAAGGCATCACGGCTTTATCATCGCCTATCAGGCGAACGGATTAATTTACCTGTCAATTACAACATTTACGGAGCACCAAAACTGTCATATAAAAGAATCGGAAAGCACCATACCAGCACCAGACGAGCACGGTGTTAGCACAGTTCTAGCCGGGCCTCTTACTGATTCCCTCTTACCTCTTACTGAATCCCCCATACCCTATACTGAAAACCCCATACCGAAATCCGGTGCTCGTTCACCTAACGGTTCACGGGTTAAGGCTAGAAATGAATTTTCTGAAGACTTCTTGTCGTTTTGGAAATCGTATCCGAAGCGAGTGGGAAAAGACGCAGCCTGGAGGGCATGGAAAAAGCGCATTAGAGACATGCCTACAATAGGCGAAATACTTAAGTCGATTGAAATGCAAAAAATGAGCGAACAGTGGACGAAGGACGGCGGGCAGTACATACCAAACCCCGCTACCTGGATTAATCGCGGATCATGGGCAGATGAATTGCCCAAAAACACATTTGTTGGAGGCAACGGTGGATACGGTAGCGGATACAAGAGCAGACACCGGATACCAGAGCCGGTATCAAGAGAGGACGAGGAGGCAATTGAACGAATCAATAGAATGGCCAGGGAGCTTGCTCAAAAGACCGCCCTTAATAAAACCAAGCCGGATGCCTGACGAAATTATCGGAGAACACTACGATGTCATAAGGGAAATCCTGCGTAACTTTGCGAAGTCGAAAGCCGAGTGGGACGACTACGCGAAGAAGATCGACCCTGCCATAAGAGCCGAAATGGCAACGATATTCGCTGAATGCCGGGAGAATGGCTTTTACGGGCCGCATATTGGGGAAGACAACGAGATCCATTTCGCGCAGCTCGTAAAGGGGCCTGAGCGCATCAACGAGGTTTACCGCGTTGAGGAGTCTACGCCAGATGGCACGGTTGAAATAAAGCGATGCGCTAAGGAATATCTGCGGCCGAGCATGAAGGTGCTGGAGCGGGTATGATTACGAACAAGCCGGTGAATAAGAACGAGGTTGTGCAGAGAAACACCCTTGAATCATGGGTGCATTACATGGCGCGAAATCCGATTTATTTTCAATTTGTTTTCAAAGTGCCGCTTAACGAGAAGAATTTGACCGAGGCCGCAGTCCAAATTTTTGGAAACGGTCATCGGTATTATGAGCATGTCTTGAGAGTCAATAAGTACCGACACAAGCCCAAGCGCGCCCCGATGCTGTACGGGGTGAAGGAAATCGCGGCGTATTTAGGAAAGAGCGTCACGCAGGTGTATTTCTACAGCAAGCATGGTCAACTTCCGGTTTGGCATGAAAATGGTAGAATGGTAGGGTATATCGGTAAACTGCGATGGTGGGCGAAGAAACGGAGGATCGCGCATGGATGAAGACCTTGCCTGACGGATCAGTTGAGATCAAGAGATGTGCGAAAGAGTATTTGAAAAATAATATGAAAACGATTGAGCCAATAAGATAAATAAAATGGCAAAAAACCCATTTCAAACAAAAGAAAAGCAACCGGATTACAGATTGCCGGCGCACATTAGGGGTTATGATAGCGCATGGCATAAGCTCAGGAATGTAAAGTTGAGACAGGATCCTTTATGTGCCGAATGCGCTAGGCAAGGGAAAGAGGTTGCTGCCACTGAGGTGCATCACATTGATGGAAATCAAAGAAACAACGATTACTGTAATCTCGAATCGCTTTGCAGATCATGTCACGAGAAAACGAAGCATCGGGGGGCGGGTTGAATCTTCGCGGAATCACGACGAAAACCGACGCCCAGCCTCGTTTTCGTTTTCGCAAAAAAGTGGCGGTTACGAAAATTGGATTCGTAAATTTGTAACTAGTGCGTTTTCACGATAACCATGGCGAGACGCAAGACGAATGCTGAAAAATTGGCGCATGGCAACCCAGGGAAGCGGAAATTGCCATTTGAGGTCGTCATTCCTGTTGCTGATCTGAGATGTCCGAAGGGTCTGCCGAAAGAGCAGAAAAAATACTGGCATCTTTACGCGCCAAACCTCATCAAGATGGGCCGGCTGACAGTGATAAACCTTCCAGATTTCCTGAAGATGATCCGGCTCGAGGCGAGGCTTGATTATATAGACCAGGCACTCGAGAAAGGATTCTTAGAGCCTGGGTCTGAGGGGTCAGCCTCAATTCTGCAAGAAAAGAAAAATTATCACGGCGAGGTTGTGGACATAGGGGAAAGCCTTTACAGCAAATTATCACGCGCCTATCACGAGACTATACGCCGTTACAAGGCCGATTTTGGCATTCGTGCCGATAAGATGGGCGGGATATACAGACCAGAGCCGGAGCCGACAGAGGAAGAGGAGTTCCTTGGCGATTGACAGGAAGGACATAGCATGCACAGAGCGTAAGGCGATGGGTTATGTCGAGGATGTTCTTTCTGGCCGCTTGACTGCTTGCCGTTGGGTGAAACTGGCATGCCAGCGTCACTTGGACGATCTCCGTGACGGTTCTAATCGTGGCCTCATTTTCGATAGAGAGAAGGCACACAGGGCCGTAAAGTTTTTCGGTTATCTCAAGTTGTGGAAGGGCAAGGAGTATAAAGGCAAGCCCTTTGTGCTCGGGCCGCACTTCACGTTCATTACATGGTGCTTGATGGGATGGTATAGAGATGATGGCACCCGCAGATTCCGCAAGGCTTATATTGAGATGGCCAGAAAGGGGGCAAAATCGACCTTTGCCGGCGGGCTGGGCGCATATTTCTTTCTCGCTGACGGGGAGTATGGCGCAGAGGTATATACGGCGGCTGTCAAGCGCGACCAGGCGAAAATAGTATGGGAGAATATACGGAATCTGACGCGATATTCTCCGTTTGCAGACAGGATCACCTATTTGAGCAACAGTCTCATAATAGAACCGAAACATAGCCGTTGTGAGGCCCTGGCGAGCGATTCAAAGAGTCTTGACGGCCTTGACACCCACTTCGCAAGTTTGGACGAGCTTCACGCGCACCCGACCCGCGAGGTATATGACCTTATTGATGACTCCATCGGGGCCCGTTCTCAGCCGTTGATTCTGATTATCACTACAGCCGGGTTCAACCAGACTGGTATATGCTACGAAACGCGGGAATATCTGACGCAAATTCTGAAGGGTACGCTACAGGATGATTCTTTTTTCGGCATCATCTATACGCTGGACACGAAAAAAGATTGGCCGGAATTGGAAGACCGCTCGAAAGGGGGTGTTCCAGGCAAGGAATTAGAGGATGATTGGACAGACGAGGATAATTGGGTAAAAGCTGCCCCGGGCCTGATCGGAATTTCTGCGAGCGGGAAACGATATGGGATCGATGAACACGGAAATCCAATCCCGGGATACATGACGAAACTATCGGACATGCGTGATAAGGCACGCATAGCCATGCAGGTGCCTTCCGCGCAGAACAACTTCCTTACAAAAAGACTGAACATCTGGACGCAGCAGGAGTCGCGCTGGATCGACCTTGGTATATGGGATCAGAACAATCTTGGTCCTATCAGGGAAGAGGACTTCCATGGGAGGGCCTGTTTTGGCGGAATAGATCTCTCTGCCGTTTCCGACATGACAGTCTGGACGCTCCTCTTCCCTGACAGCTCCATCAAAGACCAATGGCACGTCATGATCCGTGTCTGGTGCCCGGAAGCGCGGTTGCATGACACGAAGAACAAATATCGTGATCAATACCAGGCATGGAAGCGTCAAGGTTATCTATCGACGACAGACGGCGACGCGATAGACTATGATTTCATTCGCGCCCAAATCGTCAAGGATTCTATGCGCTTCAATATTGATAGCATCTCAGTGGATCGTCTCTTTCAGGGTTACGAGTTCGCCATGAAGCTGAACGACGACCTTGGTGGAACGGAAAAGGCACCCAAGATACATGCCTGCGGAATGGGGCATACTTCCATGGCCGGTCCATGTAATGAGTTCGAGCGCCTTCTTCTAGAGCGCAAGCTGAATCACGGCGGAAACCCAGTCCTTCGCTGGATGGCGGATTGCGTCGCTGTGAAAAGAGATCCAGCCGGCAGCATGAAGCCGGACAAGGCGAACAGCGGAGGGAAAATCGATGGCATAATCGGAATTCTCCTCTGCCTGGATAGGAAATTGAAGAAATGGCAATCGGTAGATGACATAGGCGTAAAGGTGATTGAATGAGACTGTTCGAATATCATAGCAATCGCGGCGGCATGTCATTGAGCGGCTACATCCCGGCACTGATTGTATTGGCAATGATTACGGCGACATTTATTTTTCCCTGGATCGTCGGTTGGATTGAGATTATCAGGAGGGTTTTCTGATGAGGCAATTCAAAATCGGCACGCGGGTAATCACGGATGAATCCGTCCCGTACATCGTCGCAGAGCTGGGGTCGAACCACATGGGCGATTTCCAGCTCTGCCGGCAGATGGTTGATTCCGCAATACAGGCCGGCGTGGACGCGGTGAAGTTGCAGAAGCGTGACAACCGCTATCTGTTCACGAAGGCGTTCTATGATGCTCCGTACAATTCCGAGCACGCCTTCGCCCCGACATATGGAGAGCACCGCGACAAGCTCGAGTTCGGAGAGTACGAGTTCAAGGCCGTGCGGCAGATGTGCGACAGGGCGGGCATCCATTTCATCGCGACTCCCTTTGAGGAGCGCAGCGCGGAGTTCCTGCACAACATCGGCGTCGATGCGTTCAAGATCGCCTCGTCGCAGCTGAAGGACATCCCCCTGATGCTCAGGATGTCGAAGTACAAGAGGCCGATCATCCTAAGCACCGGCGGGGGGAAGTACAAGGACATTGTGCGTGCCTGGGACGTATTGTCCGATGCAGGGGTCGAGTTCGCTATCCTGCACTGCACGTCGCTGTACCCGACGAGGGACGAGGATCTGCACCTGGACTTCATCCAGACCCTTCGGACTTCGTTCCAAGATACGGTAATCGGGTTCAGCTCCCATCATCCCGGCCTGGAACCCAATATCATTGCTGTAATCCTCGGGGCCCGCATCCTCGAGGTGCATTTCACGATGAACCGGGGGTTCCCTGGGACGGACCACGGTTTCAGTTTCGAGCCGGGAGGCTTGCGGAGGCTCGTGGAGGATGCGAAGCGGATCCCGGTTATGCGCGGGTGCTCACACAAGGTCACATCGTCCAAGGAGCGGAGCGGCTTTGTTTTCAAGCAGGGCAGGGCGGTCCATGTGACGAGGCCGATCGCCGCCGGTGAGAAACTGGGGTTCGACAATATCGGCCTGAAGGCCCCAGCCGACGGCCCGCCGCCTTACGAGCTGGGCCGGTATGTTGGCAAGATAGCGGTATGCGATCTATCAACATCCGATGTCCTGTCGCCGGAGGTGGTGCAGGACGGACCCGCGATGGGAGATCTGTGATGGAGACAACAATCAACTTTATTTCGTTCGTCGTGTGCTTGGTTGCCATCGTCGTCATCATTACGATGGCGAAAGTGATCGAGATTCAGAATTACCTGAAGAAAGGGAAGATGAAACTATGACCTGTTTCGATTGCGTGTACTACATTGAGCCGGAGCCTGGGAAGTTTTTGTGCAGGAGATACCCGCCGCAGTATCTTGGGCACACGATTTACTTTGAGAATGGGCAGCAGAAGTTGCAGATGATTTCCGACTTCGCGCCGATCAACAGGCCGCAGATCAGCTGCGGGGAATGGGTGGCGAAAAATGAACCTGTTTGATCTGTCTGGCGAAACGGCCCTTGTCATCGGCGGCGACGGGAATTTGGGGCCGATATGGATGCGGACGCTTCGTGATGCCGGGGCCGATGCCTACAGCCTCGGCCTGCCGGCGTGGGATTTTTCGACTCCTGATGACATCCCGCTTGCCTATTTGGCTTACAAGCAGGCCGTGCAGAAAACTCCCAACATCATCGTCTGCAATGCCGCCATCGACACGCCTCCGACGAAGATGGATGCACGGTTCTTCACGGATTTTGAGCGCACCATGCAGGTCAACGTCAACGCGCACGCCCGCCTGCTCGAGAAGTTCATACCCGACATGATCGCCAACGGCGGCGGCGTGATCGTGCTGATCGGGTCCATCCAGGGCTATATCGGGGCCGATTGGCGCAACTACAGCGGAGGCTTCGAGAAGCCGTGCGCCTATAACTGCTCGAAGGCGGCATTGCAGCAGCTTGCACGCTCCATCACGGTGCAGTATGGCCGCTTCCGCATCCGGGCCGTCTGCCCCGGTTTCGGACCATACGTATCAAAGAAGCTGCCGCCGGATTTCCTCGAGAAGATCACTAGCAAAATACCAATAGGGCGCACGGTGTCCAAGGAAAGCTTGCAACGGACCCTGCTCTACGCGGTGTGCTGCAAAGACCTCGCCGGGGAGGACTGGCTAGTCGATGGGGGCTACACGAAATGGTGAGCTGTTGCAATTGCGACGGGACGGGCGAGGTTAAAAACAGGTATTTCCCGCAGCGGGTGGTCTGCCCGTATTGCCTAGGCACGGGCCAATTTGCGAAGCCAGACATCAATCACCGGCAGTGGCGTGCAGGCCCGTGGGGATACTGGCGCAGCTGGTCGATCCATTGTCTGCGGTGCGACAAGATGCTCGACTACAGGAACGCGACGCAACCGGACAAGTGCCCATCATGCGGTTATGGAGGCGATACATGACGACAATCGCATTGATCCCGGCCCGTGCAGGCTCCAAGCGGATCCCCGACAAGAACGTGCGTCCCCTGAATGGGCATCCACTGCTTTTCTACACCATAGCTGCGGCGCAGGATTCGGGGATATTCTCCGGCATCTACGTTTCGTCGGACGACCCGCGCATCTGCTACATGGCGGAGTTGAGGGGGGCAATGCCGATTGCCAGGCCGCCGGAGTACGCCGCCGACGATTCCCCTGATATTGAGTGGATCGGGCATTTTTTCGCCACGCACAATCCTGGCGCGGAGATTTTCGCCATTCTGCGTCCCACGTCACCCTTCCGCTCGGCGGAGACGATTCGTAGAGCGTGGAAGGAATTTCAGGAGAAGCAGCCATGCGATAGTATCAGGGCCGTCGAGAAGGCGAAACAGAGCCCGTGGAAAATGTGGGTTCCGGCGGAGGGGGCGGGGGCGATGGTCCCGTTGTCCGATTCTCTATCCCTCTGCGGCTATCAGCGTCATTTTATGCGGGGCGAGTATCTCGTCCCCAGGCACAGCAGCCCGTCTCAATATCACCCGCCGGTTTACGCCCAAAACGCATCCCTCGAAATATCCTGGGCGCGAAACGTGACGGGCAAGGGGAGCATCAGCGGTGATTACGTCAAGCCGTTTTTCACGCAAAACTACGAGGGCCTGGATCTCAACACGGAGGAAGACTGGATCCTGGCCGAGGCATTGATCGAAAGAGGATTGGCGAAGCTGCCGGAGGTGAAATGAATATCGCGGATGTATTGCACGGCGACCTGCTACCGCCGTTTCGGATGAGGGTCAAGACAGCATGGGAGCGGTATCGGTTCCTGTCATTCTGGGAGAAAGAGCCTGAGACTATAGCGTGGATTCGCTCATTTGAGGACGGCGGATGCTTTTACGACATCGGTGCGAATATTGGCATGTATAGCCTTTATGCCTGTCATCTGCATCCGCGCATGACCGTATGGGCGTTTGAGCCGCAGTGGACGAACTATCTGAGCCTTGTGCACAACGCGGCCATGAACAGGTTTGATAATCTGTGGCCCCTGCTTGCCGGAGTGTCGGATCGCACGGGGGTCGCAAGGTTCAAGTACAGGACGCCAGAGGCGGGGGCCAGCGGCGGGCAGATAGGCGATGCGGGTGATTATCCCGTCCACATTCACGCCCTGGACGACTTCTCGCGCCTGTTCGGATCGCCTGACTATGTCAAGATCGACATAGACGGGCAGGAGAGCAAGGTCATAGACGGCATGTGCAGCCTCATAGCGGACAGGGCCTTTAAGTCTTGCTTGGTCGAAATGAGCAAATCGGGCAATGACGCGCAGCGGATCAAGCAGATATTCTTTGCCAACGGTTACACGGTGGACAACGAATTCAACAGCATGGAGTCGCACTCTCGCAACATGCCGTGGCGCAAGAGCGAAGAGGCGAATATCGAAAACGTCGTCTTTTCGAGGGTGACATGAGCACATCGCTTGACGGCCTGCCGAAGAAGGCGCTTTACACGCCGAGGGAAGTGGCGGAGTATTTCCGCGTGTCCGTGAGCGCCATTTACAAGTGGCGCGACGAGGGCAAAATAAAGGTCTTGAAAATATCCAATAAAGCCCTCAGAATACCAAGGCGTGAAGTGATGGAGATTATTGTGTTGTCCCAAACGTCGAACGAATAGCGGAATTGGAGGGCAAGGGGATGAAAAGGCTATTCTTTTTGACGGCGCTGTGGGTGTCTCTGTCCGGGTGCGCTGCCGGTGTGATCGCCGGTGCCGGAGCGATGGACGCCGCAAACCGGGCGGAAATGCAGAAAATGGCCTGCTTGACGCGCTATGGGTTCTTCCCGGTACTCGAATACGGCTGGGTGAACAGCATTAACCCGTCAACTGGTGGAACGGTCATGGAATCAAGTTTGCTGCGTGCGTATATCCAGCGCGTCGCGCCCGGCTCTCAGGCAGAGAAAAGCGGCATTGCCGAGGGTGATTTGATTCTGGCCGTCAATGGGGAGGGCATCGTTGACAATACGGCCCTTGAGGTCATGTCCGAGGTGAACGGACGGAAATTCTCGAGTCTCACGCTCAAAAGCGCATCTGGGAGGGTTTATAGCGTGGAATTCAACGCTCCGCAGTAAAAAACATTCAACATCGCGGAAATGGTGCCCCATTGTCCACGACAATGGGGTTTTTTTATGCCCAAATTTCGTCCAAGGACGCACCCGCATGGGTGGAGTCAGGCGGTTCGCGGGCTGGCGATACGGCCCTCCCCTCGTGATCGAACCGCCGCGCAATGCGACCTTGGCTGAGGATTGAATAATTGGGCAAAATCCTAGACTTTGCCGCTCAGTTGCTTGAGCGTCGTGGTGTAGATGATCCAAATCATTGGATTATTCGGCTACTTGGGCGGCAGAACAAGACGGGGCATGTAGTAACTGCCGACTCTGCCCTAGCTCAGTCTGCGGTCTTTGCTTGCGTCCGGGTCATTTCAGAGACGGTGGCATCTCTGCCGCTCATGATCTACCGGCGGCGCAAGGACGGCGGCAAGGACGTTGCCGACGGCCATTGGCTCTATCCCCTCCTGCACGATTCACCCAATAATTTCCAGACCGCCGTCGAATTCCGCGAAATGCAGGTGGCGCACACCGCGCTTCGCGGAAACGCCTACTCGTTCATCCAGCGGTCCAACGGCGGCCAGGTACTCCAAATCATTCCGCTGCACCCGGACCATGTTACGCCAGAGTTCAAAAAAGACTCCGACATGAACGAGGTCATCTACAAGTATAGCGACGGCAAGGGGCAGCAGGACACATTTACCCAGGATCAATGCTGGCATCTCAAGGGCCTGTCGTCTGACGGGCTCGTAGGCCTATCGCCCATTTCACTAGCCGCGAACACGATCGGCCTGGCCATGAGCGCAGAAGACCATGGTATCGCCTATTACCGCAACGGCGCGAAAACATCCGGCATCGTCAAGCACCCCGGAACGCTCAAGGAAGACGCGCACGCCAGGCTGAAAACGTCGGTGCAGGATGCCCTCTCCGGCGACAATAAGTTCAAGATCATAGTCCTCGAAAACGGGATGGATTGGGTCAACGTCGGCATGAGCGCGACGGACTCCCAATATCTCGAGACGCGCAACTTCCAGGTGCAGGAAATCGCCCGCCTGTTCCGGGTTCCGTGCATCCTCATCGGGCATCCAGACACGACGACTACTTATGCCAGCGCCGAGCAGATGATGATGTCGTTCGTTGTGCATTGCATCCGGCCCTGGCTCGTCCGCATTGAGCAATCGATCAATAAGACCCTCCTTTCCCCCAAGGAACGTGGACGCTACTTCGCGGAGTTCAAGCTCGACGCATTGTTGCGGGGCGATACAGCGACCCGGTATCAGGCCTATGCCAGCGCCATCACGAACCGCTGGATGAGCCCGAACGAGGTGCGCGCCCTGGAGAACATGAACCCGCGACCCGGCGGGGACACATACGAGAACCCCAACACCAGTTCAACGCAAGGCACGCAAGAGGAATTGCCGCTCGATGAAACAGGAACGCAGAACGCTACAGAGTGAGTTCAGGGTTGAGCGACGGGAGGACGGCAAGAAGCTGATCCGGGGCCATGCCGCCGTGTTCAACGTCGAGACGGACCTCGGCTGGTTCCGAGAAAGGATCGCTCCGGGCGCGTTTCGGGAATCCATCGAAACGGACGATGTCCGCGCCCTGTTCAACCATGACAGCAATTTCGTCCTGGGGCGCAACAAGGCTGGGACGCTTGTCATGCGCGAGGATGAGCGCGGGCTCTACGTCGAGATCGACCCGCCTGACACGCAGGCTGCGCGTGACCTCGTGACCTCGATTGAGCGGGGCGACATCTCACAGATGTCTTTCGGTTTTCAAACCATCAAGGACAGTTGGGAGAGCGACGAGAACGAGAAAAAAGACCTGCGGACACTCGAAAAGGTCAAACTGTGGGACGTGTCCCCGGTGACGTTCCCGGCCTATACGGACACCGACGTTGCGGTTCGGAGCCACGACTGCTGGTCACAGTCACAGGCGAAACCGTTGAAATACAAACCATTCAAGACGGCCTTGCTGAGACGCAAACTGGCCCTAATCGCAGGAGGTTCATCCAGATGAACAGACTTGAGAAACTGAAAGAGAAAAAGGTCCAGGCTATCGAGAGGATGCGGGCGCTCATCGACCTGGCAGAAAACGAAACCCGCGACCTGACGGAGGCCGAGGATACCGAATACAAGTCCCTCGAGGCCTCGATCACGAAACTGGACAAGGACATCGAGCGCGAGGAGCGGCTGATGGCCGAGGAAGCGGCCATGAGCAAGCCTGCCAAGACCGTTCGGCTGTCGTCCAAAGCGCAGAAGACCGACCCGAGGGAGTTCGTTGACCTTCGGGACTTCCTGAGTGCCGTCATTTCCAGGCGTGACGACCCGAGGCTATACGATCTCTGGCACTCTCCCGAGCAGCGCCAGCAGTCGATGGGAGACGGCACGAAGGGCGGGTTCATGGTGCCCGAGCAGTTCAGACCGACGCTCCTCGCGGTGAGCCCCCAGGAAGCCATCTTCCGGCCCCGCTGCACGGTCATCCCGGCGGGCGATCCCCCGGATGCGAAGATCACCATGCCCGCGCTCAACCAGGGCGCTGCGAAGAACATGTACGGCGGCGTCACGGTGCAGTGGATCGCTGAAGGCGGCACCAAGCCGGAAACGGACTTCGACCTGCGCGAGATCACCCTCGAGCCGAAGGAAGTCGCGGCCTATATCGTGCTGACCGACAAGCTGCTCCGCAACTGGGCTGCATCCGCCTCCGTCGCTGAGGCGCAGCTTCGCGGTGCCATCCGGTCGGCTGAGGAACTCGCTTTTTACAGCGGCAACGGAGTGGGGCGTCCCCTCGGCGTGCTCTCCTCGCCGGCGAGGGTCAACTACAACCGCGCCACGGCGAACTCCATCGGCTACGCGGACGTTGTCGGCATGTTTGCCCGGCTGAAAATGGGCGGCAACCCCGTCTGGATTGCTTCGCAGACCACCATCCCGCAGCTGGCGACGATTGCCGACGCATCCAACGCGAATCTCTGGGTACAGTCCGCCGGTCCCGGCCTGCCGCCGACCCTGCTCGGCATCCCCGTCCTGTTCCATGACCGCTCCGTAGCCCTCGGCACGGCTGGCGACCTGATTCTCGCGGACCTGTCCTACTACCTCATCAAGGATGGCAGCGGCCCGTATGTGGCCATGTCCGAGCACGTCTACTTCACGAGCAACCGCTCGGTGCTCAAGGTCTTCTGGAACGTGGACGGCCAGCCCTGGCTCGACGCGCCTATCCCGCTTGAAGGCAGCGCGGCTAACACCGTGTCGCCCTTCATCGTGCTGAATTAGGAGGTGACGAAACCATGAACTACGGAAAACTCTCTGAAAAACTGAAAATCGACTCCGAGGTTCTTAGCCTCACCTCGGCTGCGGCTGCCGTGTCGCAGAATTACGATATGTCGAAGTACACGGACGCCTACATTGTCGTCAACGTCGAGGGCAACGCGGCGGGCGGCGTGACTATCGACCTGACGGAGTCCTCGGCGGCCACGGCTGCTGGTTCGTCCGCTGCCGGCGGCAAGGCCGGCATCGTCATCGGCGGCACGGCTGCGACGAACATCGCGGCGGGCTCCGGCGTGCGCGACCTTACCCTGACGTTCTCTTCGGCCTCGACGGACGGCAATTTCTTCACCCTCTCCGTCGGCACGGTGAGCAAGAAGTTCACCTACACGACTTCGACGGCGGCGTGGGCTTCCGGCTCCACGTTGCAGTACGCGACCAACATCAACTTCGGCACCACGGTCGGCTCTACCGTCAACACGGGTATTGCCGGGTCCATCGACTCCCTTAAGACGGGGCTGGAAAGCACCCTTGGATTTTCCACGGGCGTTCTGACCCTGACCACTCCCACGACCGACTCCATCCGCATTCAGCTTATGGACGATGCCGTGGGTGACATCGGCCTCAACGCCTCTGCCGTCATGTCGGCGGTGGTCAATAATGCGGTCGGTGCCTTTGACATCAAGGCCGATCAGCTTACCTCGACGGCGTCGAAGCGTTACCTCGGCGTGAAGGTGAGCACGGCGGCTACGTCCTGCCGCGCCGCAATCACGGTGATTCGTACCGGCGGGCGCTACATGCCGCCCGCGTTCAAGGGCAAACTGTCTAGCTAATTAACCGGGGCGGGCTCCTCGCGGGGTCCGCCCCTCAACCTTTATGCTGGAGGGCATTAATGAGTGAGATTCAAGAGGTAAAAAAGAAAGAGAAGGTCTGCATTGTCGGATGTTCGGATTCCAAGTCCGAAACACCGTTTCACCTGAAAGACGAATTTGAGTTTTGGGGCGTCAACAATCTTTTCCTCACCATGCCCGGCCCGTGGACCCGATGGTTCGAGATCCATCAAATCACTTGCGAGGGCGGCAAGTGGCTTCGGAGGGGGAAAGAGGAATTCCGGGGGCAACCCGTAGCCGATTACCTGCAACAGCTCGGCAAGCTCCCGTTCCCCGTCTATTGTCAGCAACCGAATCCCTTCATGCCGAATGCCGTTGCCTTCCCGTTCCAGGCTCTCATCGAACGGTTTGGGACGTACTTCACGAACACCATCTCGTGGGAGATCGCCCTTGCGCTCATGGAGGGCTTCAAGGAAATCCGCATTTACGGCGTGGATATGGCTGTAGACTGTCTCGCCCCTGATGCGAAGGTGCTTACGGCTGATCTGAGATGGGTTCCCTGCGGCGATGTCAAGGTTGGCGACGAACTAATGGGATTCGATGAGTTCCCGTATTTAGGAGACGGCAAGACGCGGCGATGGCGCAAGGCAACGGTTCATAGGGCCGAGGAAGTGGAGAGGGAATGTTATGAGATCGGGCTGGAGGACGGCACCTCATTTATTGCGTCGGAACGTCATGGTTGGCTTACGCACGGGGAAAACGTGAACAGGTGGAAGCTGACGAATCAGCTGTTGACGAAGAAACATCGGGAAGGCAGGCCGACCCGCATCCTGAAAATGGTTGATCCATGGAAGGAGGACCGATCCTGGGAGGCGGGATACCTCGCCGGGGCATTTGACGGGGAAGGCTGCCTGACTCAGGTCCCGCGCAGGAAAATGAAAGGAATTTATACCAATCAGCTCTCCTTCGCGCAACGCCAGAACCAGATGATGGAGACGGTGAGGAAGATACTGGACGCTTACGGGTTCAAGCATACCGTTACCAGCGTAAACAGGAGCGATACGCATCAAATCAACCTTCAGGGTGGCAAGCCTGAGATCATGAGATTCCTCGGCCAGATTCGTCCCCATCGCCTGCTGCCCAAATTCAAGCCGGAAGCAATGGGCGAATTTCAGAGCAGGGAGAATGTGGCCGTCGTCGAAGTCAGGCCCGTAGGAAAGAGAAAAGTTATCGGACTCGGCATTGATACGAAGACATTTATTGCCGACGGTTTTGCAACACACAATACGGAATACTTCTGGCAACGCCCGAGTTGCGAGTATTTCCTCGGTCTGGCCACCGGGATGGGGGTGAAGATCTGGCTGCCGGATTCGTGCGACCTGCTCAAGACCCGGTTCATGTACGGTTATGAGGAGGCCAAGGAACTCCCGTTCCGCGCCAAGATTGAGTCCATGAAGAAGTCGATGACCAAGCGGATGAACCAGGCGCAGGCGCAGAGGGATCACGCGGAAAAGCAGGTGCAGCAATATATCGGGGCGATGAGCGCAATCAATGAGGTCGATAAAATTTGGAAGAACGTCTCGGGAGGATGAGATGAAGCTGCTATGTGTCACCCCCTGCGTGAACCAGGAGACAGGGACGAGGCATCAGCCGGGCGATGTCATTGAGGTCGGCAATGTGGAGGGGGGGCGTTTGATGGCCTTCGGTCACTGCGTCCCATTCGTTGAAACGGTGCGGGAAGCGCCTGCCGTTGAGACCCCGGAGAGGCGCAAGCCGGGACGGAAACCCAAGGAAGAAAAACGCCGGTATTCCGGTCTTGCTGAGTATGCGCATTAACCCCGGAGGGCAAATAAACCGGAGGTAACGACTATGCCGAAATTCTGCTCCACCGACATTTTATTGCAGGCGTGTTCGTACATCAAGACGAACGTGAAGCGAATGGTGCTTATGACTACTACACCCGCAAACCTCGCGGCCTGCACGGCTGCTACCTGTCTCGCCGGGGCGACGATGAGCACGGCAGAATTCACCATCGCCGACGGCGACGTGAGCGGCAAGAAAGTGACGGTGTCGCAGATGGCTACGCTGGCCGTCAGGACGACCGGCATCCCGAGCCATGTCGTTCTTTTTGCGACGGCGGGAGGAACCACGGGCATTCACTATTGGACGACCTGCTCGACGGCGCAGGCGCTTACCTCGACGGCAAACACGGTCACGGTGCCCGCATGGGATATTGAATTCAGGGACGCGACGTAATGGAGGGTTACATGAAAAAGCTGTTTTTTTTCATTGCGTTTTTTCTTTTCACGGGTACGGCGATGGCCGCTCCCTTCGTGGTGTCAGACCCTTATACTTCTGGCACTATCCCTGACGGTTTTCTTGTCAGCGTGGATGGTGCTGCTGTGGTGGAATCTGCGGCAGTCGCTTCTGCACTGAGATTCGACATCGGGGGTGTCTCTTCGGGTGAGCACACCCTGACCATCAGGGCGTACAAGGACGATTCCGCGTGGGGGAGGCTGGAGAGCACCCCCGTAAATTTTACGTTTACTCGTCCTGCCGCGCCGGTTGGCCCGAGTGGGATCAGGCTGGCTCCGTAGGGTGCAGGTGGTTATGGCGCAGATATTAGTGAATAAAATCGATGTGACCAAGGACGCCACAAAACAGAGGCACAATTGGCAATAGCATATATAAATGGATCAAAAACCGACCCCACCGGATCGGGTGCTACCACGGTCGCATCCCCGGCTCTTAGCACGACCAGCGGCAGGCTGATCATAGTGGCAGCTTATGGTCTGCGCGTTGATTATACGGGCCTATCGATCACCGCCGTAACCGACACAGCCGGGAATACATATACTGAGGCGGCATCGTACACCGATGGGGGGGTGAGACAGTCTATTTATTACGCCTACAATATAACCGGAAACGCCAGTAATGTTGTGACGGTAACATTTAGTCAAGAATGCTTGTACCGCATATGTGCTCAGCATGAATACTCGGGCGCATTGACCACCGATCCGCTCGATAGCGCAAGGAACGGTACAGTCGGCTACGGCAACGACTTGAGCACAGGTGCGACAGACTCATATTACGCAAATGACATGATGTTCGCATTTTATACCATGAACGCCACGCCAACCTTTACCGCCGGAGACTATGTGCAGCTGTATTGTTATACGAGCGCTCCTGGGTATGCCTACAGCTACCGGAACTTCCGCTGCCTGATCGGCTGGGACCAAATGAACGCGCTGGTCACTCAGGATTGATCATAGAACAGAAACTTAGGAGGACAGCATGGCGAGCTTCAACAAATTCCAGGATTTCGTCGAGCAGTTGGGAAAGGGCGTGCACCAGCTCCACGCCGCTGGGCATACCCTCAAGGTGTTCTTGACCAA
>Ga0116188_1002028_pt1 | contig 16445 bp, 13 predicted proteins | sample AD_JPNTR2_MetaG_FD_89807 | JGI IMG/M metagenome (GOLD analysis project Ga0116188, IMG submission 89807) | Active sludge microbial communities of municipal wastewater-treating anaerobic digesters from Japan - AD_JPNTR2_MetaG | ecosystem: Engineered > Bioreactor > Anaerobic > Digestate | place...
ATTACGAAGACCCTCTTCCGTAATTTTTCCGTCAAGATGATGTCCCCCTTGTTCATGGGTGACATTATCTCAGACGCGTTATGGGGTGACAATATCACAGACGCGTAACACTTGCGTAGAGCCATTTTTGATGTAACGGAAGCCCACGATAACGCGGGTTTGAAAGGCGGCTAAAAAATCGTTTCCCCCATGGGAAAAGCCCGTTTTGCGGCAAGAAAAATGAAGGCAACCAGCCCAAAGTGTCGAATGTTGTAAGTAGAGCAAACAACAGAGAGACAGGGGGTTACCTTCATGGCAATTATACCACAAAAGCAGTTGTTTCGGTGGGATGAAGTTGAAGAATTGGGCGATTTGGAGCGGTTGAAGCTTGCGCAACATATCTGTTGACATTAGAAGAGCACCGGGGTAAAATTTAAGTGAGCAATAAGTTAGTTGAGCCTAACTTATGCGATTGGATGAACTGCTCAGCAGTCTACCATGATATGCGGGGCGTACCCTGCCTCAAACAGGAGCACTGCTGATCAAAAGTTAGGCACACCTAACATGGTGGCCAATTGCCTCATCCCTAGGCACAACAGTGCTCGGGGAAGATCAGATCATACCAAGGAGGTCGACCCTATGAAAGCCGAGTTCGTGGTGGTTCTGGTAATGGTGTCAATCCTTACCTTTGTGGGAGTATCTGCGTACGCTCATACACCCATGCTGTACGTGGAGGATCTGAAAGACGGAACAGTATACCTGGAGGGAGGGTTCTCCGATGGATCATCCGCTGCCGGTGTAAATATTTACCTTGTCGAAGATGCTGCCTTCAAGGGAAACACGTCGGCGCGCGATCGGTATCTGGAAGCGATTTTTGCCAACGCCCCAAAAGAGAGGGCCGCTTATCTAGCAAAATTAGGTAGCAAGGTTGATGTCAAGTCCAAAGGATTCCGCTATTCGGACCTGATTCCTGAATTGTTCGAGAAGAAACTGATCATATTCCGGTCCCAGCTCGACCAATACGGCGAGCTAGTCCTTGCAAAACCGGACGGACCATACCTGATCGTGTTCGACGCCGGCCCAGGCCACGTAGTTGTCAAAAAGGGCCCCGCGCTCACCAGCGCAGAAAAGAAAAACTTCAGGTAATTGCTTAGAGGAGGAAGAACAAAAAATGGCCCGACCGCACAAACCATGGAATAGGGTGGTATACACGCTGACAATGGCTCTGGCGATTATTGCGGTATATTCTGCTAGTTCCATGGCGCATTTTCAGATGGTTTTGCCTTCAGATGACATCATAGAGGAGAACGAAAGCAACGTGGTCCAGCTGCAGCTGATATTCACCCATCCTGCAGAGGCATCGCACACCATGAACATGGATAAGCCGATTGAATTTGGAGTGTATCACAAGGGAAAAGCGCGTGATCTCACCGATACTCTTGAAGCGTTTGAGTTTCACGGTGCAAAGGCATGGCAGACCGAATTCACAGCGAGAGGCGCCGGTGACTTCGTATTCTACCTCCGGCCGAGCCCATACTATGAAAGCATGGAGGATTCCTACATAACCCAATACACCAAAGTCGTGGTAAATAACGCTGGATTCCCCACAGACTGGGATGTCGAGATCGGTTTGGAGGCCGAAATTGTGCCTCTTTGCAAGCCGTACGGCCTTTGGACGGGCAACGTCTTTCAAGGAGTCGTAAAGCAGAACGGCAAAGCAGTTCCGTTTGCCGAAATCGAAGTGGAGAGGCTCAACGCGGATGCCTTCAGCATCTTCGCAGGCTTAGGCCAGACGTATCCGTCGTCCGCGCACGTGACTCAGATAATCAGGGCCGATGGAAACGGGGTTTTCACTTACGGAATTCCCAAGTCCGGCTGGTGGGGATTTGCCGCCCTCATGGAAGGTGAAAGCATTGATGGCAAGGACCATGAGATTGGCGCTGTGATCTGGGTAAAAGCATATGACATGGAGTAGTTGACGCGAGCCTTTGGGGCATCCGCTATCGCACAGGATGCCCCATCCACACGGAAGGAGGCCCATCATGAACCTATTGCAGCTTGTAGCTGAAGAACGGGAACGGCTCTTGAGGGAAGAGCAAAGTGAACCGGCGAGGCTGGTGACTACGGCATACTATCGCCAGGCCTCAAGGGTATTTGACGAGTGTGCAGTCAGAGAGGCAAAGCAGAAGGAGAGCCTCAGCAACAGAATAGACCGCATCGTGCTGCACCGTTTCTTCGGTCCCCTGATCCTAGCTGGAATACTGTACGTTCTCTATTACCTTAGCATTGCTAAAGGGTATCAATTGACCAACTACACCTGGCCTTTGCTTGCCGGGTTTCGGAATTGGGTAGCACAGATACTGCCCCCGGAGGGAATACTGTTTGACCCGACCGTCAGGGACATGGTCCTGAGTGTCGTTGATGGACTCCTGGCTGTTATCAATTATGTTCCAATATTTGCAATACTTTTCAGTCTTGTAGCGATCTTGGAGGATGTCGGTTACGTGCCGAGGATGGCCTTTATTATGGACAGAATACTTCGCCAGTTCGGACTACACGGACAATCTGTGTTTCCCATGGTTTTGGGGGGCGTAGTAGTTGGAGGATGCGCTGTCCCTGCCATCATGGCTACGAGAGGAATGAAGGATCAGCGGGCACGTCTCGCCACCATTCTTATCATTCCCCTTCTGAACTGCCTGGCGAAGACTCCTCTGCACATACTCCTGATAGAGATGTTCTACGGAGAGCACAAGGGCTTTGCGGTCTTCTTCATATCCACCATCAGCTTGATAATCGCGTTGACAGTGAGCAAACTTCTGTCTCTGACGGTATTGAAAGTCAAGGAATCGGCTCCGTTCGTAATGGAGATGCCTGCCTATCGCCTGCCTACCATCAGAGGAGTCTTCCAACGCTGTTGGGAACGGTTGTGGATGTTCTTTAGAAAAATCGTATCCGTGGTTCTTCTGGTCATGATCGTTGTATTCGCCCTTACCAACTTACCAGGCTTGAACGCAAGCAAGAAGACGGCCTATTCCGCAGAAGCAGACAAGATGGTCGATGCTTTTCTCGCGTCAGTGGACGACGATTCCGTGTACGCCCAGCTCCTATCGGGTAATGGGATAGTAGAGTTGATCGATTTCAGCAATCAATTCGATGCCGCAAAGAAAGCTGCAAGGAGCGAAGCCAAGCTCGATAAAGTGCACAAGGATTTCATGGCCAAGAATTTGGAGTTCTATAAGTTAGTGAACAGAGGAAGATTCGAAACGAATGGGATGATCGAAGTGGATCCGGAAGCCGCCAGAATATCAAGGGCTTACAGATCCTTTGAAAGAGAGCGAAAAGCCCTAAGAGCTCGCGCAAGTGATGACATCATCGTCCACAGCGCTTTGGGCATAGTCGGCAGGGCGCTCGAACCGGTCACCAAGTATGCAGGGTTCGACTGGAAAGTCAACATAGCACTGATCAGTTCATTTGCAGCGAAAGAGAGCAGCGTCGCAACTTTGGGAAGTATCTATGGACTCGACACCGGGGTCAGGCTTGAGGAGAGCGTCGCTGAAGGCGATCTTGGCTGGACCGACTTGCATGCACTCGCTTTGATGGTCTTCATGGTGGTCTTCCCGCCTTGCATACCAACATTGTTGGCAGTAAAGATGGAGACGGGAAGTACGATGTGGATGCTGCTTGCAGCATTCTATCCCGTGCTGCTCGGCTTGTTGCTGGCCAGTCTCATATTCACCGGCGGGAACGCGCTCGGTCTGTCAGGCTTACAGGCCATGATCAGATTTTACGCGATCTCGATCATGTTGATGCTGGTTTTGGCAACGGTTAAGGGGCCAAGCGAAGACGAGTTCGATCAATAGATAGTTGCAGGAGGGAGTTTGCGTGGATAAAACGATTATGCCATTGACCGAGCTTCCTAGAGGGTGCAAGGGAACAGTGGTTAATGTGGGGAATTATGGCAGAGGCCTCGCTGGACGCATGTCAGACATGGGCCTGTACGATGGATCCGAAGTGATGGTGATAAGCTCGGCAGGAGCAGGTCCAGTATTAATGCAGGTAAACGACTGCACGATCGCAGTGGGCAGAGGAGTGGCGAAAAAAATACTTATAGCTAAGGAGATGTGATGATCGATGAATGACGCTGTACGACTGGATAGCCTGAAACCGGGTGATACGTGCCGTCTTCACGACATAAAGGCCAATGATGCAACTGCACAGCGGTTCATGGATTTAGGCCTTATTCCCGGAGTCGAAATCAAGGTGGTGCGAAATGCGCCCCTGGTCGACCCAGTTGAATTGCTCGTCAAGAACAACTACGTGAGCATCCGCCACTCAGAGGCGAGAAGACTCGAGGTGATTCCGCTATGCCGGAGATAGTTATAGCAGTAGCCGGTCAACCGAACTCAGGAAAGTCCACTATATTCAACATGTTGACTGGCTTGCGCCAATTTGCTGCAAATTACCCGGGGGTAACAGTGGAGAAACGTGTAGGCCGATTGGACTATAGCGGTCACAAGTTCACGCTGGTGGACCTCCCCGGTACATACAGCATGACTTCCTACAGTTTGGAAGAGAGGCTTGCCCGGGATTTCCTGCTCAACGAAAAACCGGATGTGATCCTAAATGTTGTAGACGCCTCAAATCTTGAGCGCAACCTCGTACTCACTTTTCAGCTCCTCGAGATGAGGATGCCAATGGTTGTGGCGCTGAACATGATGGATGCAGCCGAAAACGCAGGCATAGAGATAGACGTCGAACGCCTCAGCAAGAAGTTGGGGGTAAGAGCGGTCCCAACTGTGGCCAAAAAGGGCATAGGAAAACCCGAACTATGCGATGCCTTGCTAAAAGCCTACGAATGCAGGGATGAGGCCAACGACTTTCGCCTGGACTATGGCCCACAGCTCAACCGATCTCTTGAAGTGCTGGAAGAAGCTCTGGCCGGCGACAGTAGGGCATCCGGTTACGACCCGCGCTGGCTGGCCGTTCGATTGATAGCAGGAGACAATGAAATCAGCAGGATATTTGCTGATTAGCACAGAATATGGATTTACTTGAAAGGAGGGTAAGGCATTGAGCGGTACCGCAATCATCGCAGCTAGCGGGGCATTGGCAGCATACTTGCTTATTCGGAAATTGAAAAAGCCCCCTAGGTGTAAAAAATCAGGCCGATGCAGCGGATGCGCTTCTTCCTGCGATTGGGGGAAACACGGTTGAAAAAGAGATCAGGTATTATTGCTTTGCTCATAATGACGCTGCTTGCGCTGGAGTGCACTGCGGTCCTTGCGCAAGAATACGCCGACTACCCTCCGGATGGAATGGAGCCTCAGTTTTTGAAGGCCAGAGTGCTCAGTGTCGAAAAAGTCATCAGTGATTACGCCGTTCCTGACGATTTTGCAGTGGAATCGGAGGTCATCAAGCTCGAGCTCACATCAGCACCATACAAAGGCGTAGTAGTTCAGTCGACTTCTCTGAAATCAGGGCACCCTGCTTACGACTTCGATGTTGAACCAAACGATAGAGTGATAGTCTGGGCCGAGATCCTCGACGGCAACATAGTTGAAGCCCACGTTTTCTCTCCAGATCGCGGCCACTATCTCAAATGGCTCGTGGTCGGATTCATGGGCGTGCTGCTTTTGGTCGGCGGGCTTACGGGCATCAAAACCATCTTAACACTGGGAGTAACAGGGCTCGCGATAGTATGGATTCTGCTTCCTGTTTTGCTCAGGGGGTATGATCCGATTTACGTCACAATCCTCGTATCAAGCGCCATCACCGTCATTACTCTCGGTATCGTAGGAGGTTTTAACAAAAAGACGTTGACGGCCATGATAGGGACCACGGTGGGAGTGATCATTGCCGGACTGATCGCGATGATCGTGGGCTCAGCAGCGCACCTCACCGGCTTCGGAACAGAAGAAGCAACCATGCTCTTTTACATACCCCAAGAAGTCCAGTTCGATTTTGACCGGCTTCTGTTTTCTGGAATGATCATAGGCGCTCTGGGCGCAGTAATGGACGTAGCGATGTCCATTGCATCGTCGATGGAAGAGGTCATGCTGGCAAGGCCGCGAATCACGCAGGAGCAGTTGCTTCGCTCGGGGTTAAGGGTAGGGCGAGATGTAATGGGCACGATGTCCAACACCCTAATACTGGCATATGCAGGGGGTTCCATCCCGCTTTTATTGCTCTTTTTGGCGTATGAAACTCCAATAGTCCAGATCGTCAACTTCGACCATATCGCCACCGAAATAGTTAAGGCACTTGCCGGAAGCATCGGCCTCATTGCCGCCATTCCCATTACAGCACTTGTGGGAAGCCGTTTGTTCAAAACGGCTAGGCCAGGATCTGCAAAAAAACCGGCGTCTTTGCAGAGACAGAAAGAAGTAATATAGCATATTGTGTCGACATCATAAGTAAACGCGATAGATAACGGGATGGTTCGTCGCGCTGAACCGCGGTAGCGTGCGACAGTCATTTATAGACCTACCGAGCACCCATTTGCGAATTTCATTCCTCACGGATGCAGCTTAAGGCCTTTACGGCTTGGAACGCTTTGGGGTGGAGAGCGGTCCGAGAGGCTGGGATAACAAAATGCCATGGTGCCGGAAAGGTGCTTTTCTCCCAAAGCGAATCCTTCGGGTTCAACTCGGACATAGATCTCTTCGCGGAAAACTTAGTGTGCCTTGATCAATACCGGCGCATGCTTGTCAAGCTTATAGGGGGATGTCTTCTCCTATACTGCCCAGCGTGGCCTTGGCTGAGGATGCATGCGCCAGTTCCACTGATAAAAGTGCGGGAGAAGGGAGTCGGGCCGGGGTGACCCATAGTTGCTTCGAAGCCCCGGAAATCAGGATTCGAAAAGGACTCGGTAACATCCGTCACCCCAAAAACGAGCTCGCGTGGGGGCATGCTTTCCCGAGTATACATGACGGAGGCGGATTCTCTAACCCCCAGATCAGTCGGGTCTGTATTCCAAATCCTGTTACCCCGATTTCCTCGAGCTACAGACACTCCCGCATACTCCTCCGCTATCGTCTCATCAAAAACTCTGCAAGATCTGCCTGGATGCCCTCGAGCATGCCTAGGCTTTGGACTTTACGCATGGGTATACCCAGTTTGGAAGCGACTCCTTCGTAAAGCCGATAGGCATCTTCCCTTTTGACCCTGATCTCCCGGGGCTTTACGTTGTCTTGATTTACCATGTTGATCAGTTCGTCAACAAATGCCTGTCTGTAGTCGTCATGGCCGGCCATCTTTGTCCCTATTATCAGTCCCGTACCGTGATCCACCCACAAGCTCATTAGGGGGTAGTAGGGTCGGGATTTCGGATCTTCTTGGACGCAAGCAGGAGCGTAGAAAAGATCGGCATCCCAGACTGCATCTGTTGTCTTTGCAGAATTCCGGATCTTCATCAGCTGGAGCTCATCGATGTGAACGGAGTCTTCCAGCTCGGGTTCGGGCAGTAGTTCGGGCGACAACATCCGATCTTCCCAAACAAGCTCACCATCCTTTTCCTCAGCCACTCTTACAAGGTAGACTTCGTCATCCCAATTAGGGATGAGATCGGGGTCGTCTTTGGCCCGAAGGCAGACGTCTACAGCTTGCTGTAAGATCGTTGTTACGAACATCGCCTCGTGCGCATCTAGATACCAAGGGAAAAACCCAGGTTCGTAACTTCTGAACCTTGGCCAGTTGTGCTTGCCGCGAAACGAGAGGCCGAGCTGGCGTATGACTTCAATATCAGGCTTGTCCAAATCGTTTCGGCTCTCAAAAGTGGTCATCAGGCACCTCATGTCTTTGCCGAGATTAATGTCGCTGTAGTCGGTTTCGCCAAACGCCATCTTCTGAAGCGCCAGAAGTCCCTCAGTGCCAACATACGCCGCCAGACCGTAAAGCTCTCCGAGGGCACCCATGACCGAGCAATAAGCTATCGTCTTTGTGACGGGATCTTGAACTCCAAAGGTGGACGAGTCGTCGAGCCAATTCCAACTCTCAATGCGCTTGAATTGCGCAGCGGCTTCGTACAGATCCTTCCAGACCTCAAGCGAAGGAGACGCGTATTCCGGTTGACTCACCCATATTCACCTCATTCCACACGGGCGTGTGTGATATTGTACTGATATCGACACGTGATTCACTGGGCTTTTGCTACGGGAAAACTGCCATATTTGCATCGCCTGATGTTCGGGACTTGGCTACTCGACTGTGGTTACTTAGCCGGTAGAAGCATGATCGGCTCAAGCTGGCGGCTTGCTTCTTCGAGCCCACATGAAAGCTTGCTCTAAGTGGGCTGCTGCTAGTTTTCCGCATTCTGCTTTCCAGGGCTCATTTTTTCGCTCAAGACCAGCCGTGTCATCATGTTTATCAGTGTACCATTACGTTTTGTCCGCGGTCAATAGGATTCACCTTCGAGGCATCTGCGAAGCAGACCTTTATCGCGCCTTTTTAGATCTATGAATCAAAGCCCGCAGGAGGTATATGGGCCCGGGTACCGGAACGCCTGCCCCCGTTGCGGCGTTGAAGTAAGGGGGCGTTCTTGTGAAGCTGTGCGGCTAATACTATCGTCCGGCGGCAGCAGCGGATCGGATCGTACCCATCAATGACGAGGAGATGTTTGCATATGACAAGGAGTAAGCTCTGGCGGGCCATTATGTTCGTCCTGATGGTACTGGCAGTGTCGGGCTTGGCGGTGGTCGCGCAGGGGGGCCAGCCGCCTGGCGGGGGGCCGGGCACACCCCCGGAACCGCCCGGTGACGGATTTCGGCCGGGCATGCCCGGGCCAGGCGGAACCGAGATTGCCCCACCGCCCGTCGGCAGCACGTACATCACTGGCACAGGGGTCTACACGCTAAGCAGCGGATCGGCGGCGATGTCCAGTGAGACGCTGACCGCCTCCGCAGACGACCAGTCGGCGATAATCGTGTCGGACGGAGCACAGCTGAATCTCTCGGGCATGACGATCAAAACCTCCGGCAACACCTCGTCCATGGACAGCAGCAGCTTTTACGGCCTCAACGCGGCGATTCTGGCCCAGGCGGGTAGCAGGGTATCAATAACCGACTCGACCATCATTACCTCCGGAACCGGTGCCAATGCCGTCTTCGCGTGCGGTGCCGGGGCTTCGATAGACATGGCCAACGTGGACATTGCATGCGAGGCGCCCGGAGCCCATGGTGTGGATGCGACCATGGAAGGCACCATCACCATGAGGGACGTCAATATCACTACGGCAGGGAACGGCGCGGCCGCGGCGATCGCCACAGATAGGGGCGGAGGAACGATCACCGCCTCAGGTGGGACAGTAGTCACCACGGGCACCAAGTCGCCGGCCATCTATTCTACGGGCAGCATCACTGTGAGCGGAGCGACACTGAGGTCGATAGCTTCCGAAGTGGCTGTGATTGAAGGAAAGAACTCCATCACAGTGAACGACTGCGTCATGGAGAGCAGGAGCAACTTCGGGGTGTTCATCTACCAGAGCATGTCGGGTGACGCAAGCCCGGGCACGGGCACGTTCACCATGACCCGTGGCTCGTTGACTGCTGAAGAGGGTCCGTTGTTCTACTCGACCAATACCGACGCTGTCATCAAGCTGAGCGGCGCCGTACTCAACTGCAAGTCGGGCGTTCTCCTCAAGGCCGGTGCCGACCAATGGGGTAATGTCGGGGCCAACGGATCCAACGTCACACTCATCGCCGACTCACAGAAACTCAAGGGAGACATCGTGCTGGACGCCATCAGCACCGGCTCAGTCACTCTCAAGAACGGCTCGCTGCTGGAAGGTGCGGTGAATGAAACGGGGACTGCGAAATCCGTATCGGTGGCCATGGACAGCTCGAGCGTGTGGATTGTGACGGCCGACTCGAAAGTGTCCTCGCTGAGCGACGATGATACTTCGCTGGCGAATATCCGAAGCAATGGCCATTCAATCTACTATGACAAGACACAGGAGGCCAATGCCTGGCTCGGCGGCAGAACCGTCAGTCTTCAGGGTGGGGGATACCTGGCTCCCATGTAGGCCATGCCGAAGTGGCCGTATGGATCTATCTGGGGAGGGACGATGGTGTCCTTCCCCGGTTCGTTGTTGCGCGGAGGCGACGATTTGAGGAACGCCATGCCGGGGGCTGGATTTCAGGGCCCTATCGGTATCCATCGTGGACTGCTTCTCCCCAGGAATGGATTTGCCCTCAGGCTCCTTGGCCCGCTTTTGGGGCATGTTCAGACCTCAGTTTCAACTCACGATTTATTCGTAGAGAGATTCCCGAATGTTGGCGATTCCTCGCTGCAATGTCGGGGACACGTCTTCGAGCTCTATGTGGTCCAGGCAACGAAGTGCTTCTTGTGCATTCCCCGATTCACAGTAGTACTCGGCCAGGCGGAATAGAACCAAGGGGTCATCAGGCGCCGCATCACGAAGCATGCTAAGGATTTCATAGGCTTTATCAAGATCGCCCTTATAAGTATACGTAGCCGCCTGGGCAAGAAGCATGTAAAGACTGATTTCCTGAGAATTCGTTATCGCTTCTTCCAAGATAGCTATGGCCTCATCGAACTCGTCGTTCTCAGCGAGCCTGGCTGCCTCGCGGATAATCTCCCGTTCGTCTTCGGCGATATCACAGGTCATGGTTATCTTTTTCAATGATATGGTGATTGGTTCCCCATCTTGACCCACTACGTCTACGGCTTGACCTTCGTTGCAAACGCCGTAGTTTACCAGGATGCTAAGGGCAGCCGATTTCACCTTATCGGATACTGCTGGATACTGGAGGATGTTCTCTGCAAGCTGCAGTCCCCAATCCCGGTCCTCTTTCACAGCCAGATCGAGCATGGAGTAAGCAGTGCTTCGATCCTCATTGTCCAACTCTCCTTCGAGCAGAGCGTGGGAGAGCATCATATGGCCAATGCCTGAAGCCATATCGGGGGTATTGCCATCGAAAAAAGGCACACGATACTCGAGCGAAAATGGGGGAATCATCCCCATCTCTACTGATTGGGCTACCTTGGCAAAGTCAAGCCCCAATTGCCAGAGGAGCTTGCTCCAGTACGAAATGGCTCTGCCCATTCGACCAAGGTTGAATGAAGCAACGCCTGCAAGATAGCGATCTTCCGGTGTTGTGTGATAGGCTTCGTGACGACGGTACATGTCGATCACCTGTTGATGTCGACCGAGATCGCCAGCTGCTCTTTTGAGCATGACTGTATACTCATACCAGGGATTTGAAATCGCAGTCGGGGCCAGACGCATTTGCGGAAGACCCGCATCAAAACTGCGGACGGCGGTTTCCAGGTGTTTTTCGGCTTCATCCATGCGCCCAAGCGCCACGCATATTTGGGACGCGAGCGCGCTAGCGAAGGGGTTAGGGACGTCAGCCGAAAGATTTGGTCGGAGTACTTCAAGTGCTTCTTCGGGGTTGTCCTGCATGAAGAGGCAAAAAGCCAGATTGTTTATGGCGGGCACCAGTATTGGCGTCACTTCCAGCGCCTTCCTGAGCACCATCTCGGCCTCAGCCCATTTCTTCTCGTTCAGCAGGCGATTGCTTTCTCGTTCGATCTCTCGAATGTGATCTATATCTAGTCTTTTCACGACATCGCTCCGTTTCATCAGTGAGGTTCGCCAATGCAGTAAAGGCACTGTGGCATACAGCCTATGTTCATAAGTCTACTTGATATTCTGCCCCGCTGCCAATCTGGTTTCAAACAATTCGCTTTCCAACGGTGGGCCCAAGCTTGCCCGGCTGAGAGAAATCAATCCCTACATGCAGGCAGGGGAAGGGCCGATTTTCCAGTCTGAGAGTGCCAGTGCTCAATACGTTGCTCGTGGATATAACACTCATAGACTAGACAGGCACAGTGAGGTTGTTTTCCCGTAATAAGGGCCGGACATTGTCATTGCCCTGCCAGCGTACACGCGGTAAAGAAGCTGTTGGCTAGTTTGAGGAATGGGGAAAAGGATGCTGAAAAGTTCTGGCTTGAAGGCGAGAAGAGGTTGATTGAAGAATAATGAGGCTGTCGACTGAACGTGGGGGACATAGATGCGGAAATTGCTTATTTCTTGTTAGGCGAAATGCAATACTCAGACTGGACGTGCGGTTTTCCATGTCATGACGAGTTGTGCCCTCTTGTGGGAGATCGGCGCGGCAGGGAAGAGAAGTGTCTGTGATGGGCCATGGGCCGGTGAGGGGATGAATGGGTGGCTAATGTGGTTGAGCGGGCTGTGCAGTTCATATCGAGGCAGCCTCGGAACTGGAAAGTTACAGCATGCAGGGCATCGATTGACAGGTGCGTGTACCAGATGGTCTTCCCGTATCTCAGTGTCTACATCGCGTTGCTAGGGGCCACAGGCACCCAGTTGGGCGCGATCAACAGCGCAGGGATGGTCGCAAGCGCAGTGCTCGGTCTTTTGGCTGGAACCGCCGTGGCACGAGTCGGCACCAAGAAAGTGTATTCTGCCGGCGTGGCGCTGGTAGCCCTTTCGTATCTGATAATAGGGTTGGCCCAAAACTGGGTATTGGCCCTGGCAGGCACTATGCTCTGGTGGTGCGGATCTACCGCAGCAGGATATGGCTGCGCAATCGTGTGCGGGACTTCGCTGGCAAACAGGGACCGGGCAACTGCGATGGGCTGTTGCGAGAGCCTTACACAGGGAGTGATGGGTTTCATCGGCCCAGTAATCGGAGCCATGCTTGTTGCCGGGTTCGGAGGGGTGAGCGTGAGGGGAATCAGGCCGGTGTTCTTCATCGCTTCCATCATGTGCCTCGGGGCTTGGCTTTTTGTGTCTACCCAGCTGTCGGAGACGGAATGCGGCATCGGCAATGGAGGCAGCAATCCTTTTTTGCTGCTTCGGGATAGGCCAGACCTAGTGCGTTTTGTTGCCGTGTCATGCCTCACCAGCTTGCCAACGGGAATGGTGCTTCCATTCACCCAGGTGTACGCGAGCCAGGTGAAGATGGCGGATCAGTATGTGCTCGGAGCGATGGTGACCGCAGCTGCGGTGATAGGCTTGTTGCTTGGAGTTCCTCTGGGGAGGCTCGCGGACAGGATGGGCCGCAAGAGAATACTCTTCGTGTTGGCACCGGTCTACTGGATCGGCAATCTGTTGCTTGTGTGGTCATCCCGTCCGGCCTCTCTCGTGCTTGTAGGCGTGTTCCAGGGTGCGTTTACCATGACAAGCATGCTTACGCAAGCAATAGCTGTTGAACTGGCGCCATCCGAAAGGACCAGCGATTGGCTGGCTGTGACGAAGTTCTTTAAAATGATCGCCGTGGCCGCCATGGCTTCTGTTTCTGGGCTTATATGGGATCACGTGGGCCCTGAGTACGTATTCCTATTGGCAGTCGCAATCGATGCAGCCGTCCGAATCCCGCTCTTGCTGGGCGTGCCCGAAACGCTCGAACTGCCGGGCCGGTCTGGGGAAAGCAGTGTGAGGGGATGATTCCCTGGGCTGTTCGACATGGATTGAGGTCAACTTACTCACGCCCCAACCAGGTCTCGATAAGTCTCTGCGCGAGCTTCGAGTCTGTGTTGCCTGCAGTTTGAGCACCTGATTAAGGAATGCTTCAAAAAGTCCATGCAATTGCTCTTTGGATATGCTCATCTGATATGTAGCCATTGGTTCTCCTCCAATTCCAATAGAGAACTAGTGGCCTTTCCATACCCACTACAACAGGGACACGGCCTTTTTACAGCATCATATCGGACGTGACTCATCGGAATATGTCGGGTTGGTCCTCTGAGAGTCTCAGGACTGTCCAGCCCGTTCTGTCTACGACGATATCTCCAATCATCGCGGAGTGTATGGCCAGGAGGACGGCGCTGGGGGCGGTTGTGCCTGTTCCTCTGTCGGTCTGAAAGAGTGTGAGTGGAATCGCGAACTCAATGCCGTCGACAGTGCGCCGAATTTGCACGTCGTCGGGGTTGAGATTGCTCGAGCTGGAGGTTCGCACAGACTGCTTTGGCCCGTATGATACTGAGATCTGTGTGCGGGGGTTGCCGAAGTCGGATATGTCGAGAACGTATCGGACGTTGTCTGAAGGGCGTCCTTTGGGTTTTGCCATGATGTATAGCATGCCGTTGCCGGTGGCCGCATATACGGCCTGAAGATCTGCGCCTCCGCTTACGAGACGCGTTAGGGTATCGCCTTGTGGATCCCAGATGGTGGGTTCGGCGGTCTGCCAGTGCGAGTCGCGGGAAGCAGAGGATCTGCTTTGGTGCGATGGGAGCTGTGCTATCACAGGAGAGCGTAGGACGGCAAAGAGTTCGTTGCTCCGCACGAAGCTCAGCATGTACATGCGCATCATAGCGGTTTGGCTTTTGTGTTCGAGGATGGCTTGACGTTTCTGCGCGCGGTCTTCATTGGTCAGCGGCTGGTATGCCCATTCATCAGCAGCGCGCAAACGCAAGACTGTGTTGGGGGGATCTAGGGGCCAGCGCGGGCTATACAGCCGCGGGACTGGCCAGTCTCCGCGGTGGATTAAGTACGCAAGCATTTCAGGAGGATTTTGGAGCTCCTGCTCGCATACGAGCCTTTGCAATGCGTAGGTGACCAGGGCGAAGGTCCCCCAATGGTCTGGGTGGGTGTCGTTGGGGTGGGGGAGGAGTATATGAGATGGATTGAATGTTCTGATGATGCTGCATATATCGTTGACGACAGAAAGTCCGCAGTAAGGGGCGTTCGGGGTGAAGCTGTTGGAGTAAGGACTCATGTTCGCCTTGGTGTACTGAGATCTAAATAGGTCAGAATAGTCCCAGAAATCTGACCATAGTGCCGACACGCCGCCATCAGGATAGCCCAGGAAACAGACGTCCTCAGGTTCAAGGCCGAGTGATGTCAGCGCGGCAAGGGTTTCATTTTGCCTCCGATTGCCCAGTGATATGTAGCGCGAAGGGGCAAGGAGCGGTCCTTTGCCGCTGGTGTGTGCGGGCACAGGAGACCCGTCGCCGTTGGTGATGAGCGCGACGTAAACGCGCGCGCCCTGATCCAGAGCGTACATGATGACGCCTGCACATCCCAGGGTTTCGTCGTCAGGGTGGGGTGCAATTACAAGCAATGATTCGATGGGCCGCTCGGCCAGCCACGGAGAGAGCGTCCGGTCGGGCCGGGGGCGGCGGATTGCGGGGTACCCGGTGAAATGATACGCAAGCAAGGCCAGAACAATGAGGATAAGCAGGCGCTTTGTGACTTTGCCCGCAGTCTTGGCGATGCTGTCTTGGGGAGAGCGGACATTGGGAACAGGCATTACAAAGATCCCTCCGACAGGCCAATATATGCAGGCGGAGCATGGATGGGGCGCTGCCAGCTGGGGCTGGCAGGAGGTTCCGCTTCAAGCCTTTATTCACGCCCAAATTGTTGAAAAAAGCTGTGGGCGAATGAGCCGGCATAGCGCCAGCGATTAGGGAACCCGGGACGGGAGAACCGCATGCTGGGTGCTGTTAGAGGGAAGTTCTAAGGAAATGGCATTACCAAAGAAGTCTTAATCAGCAGGGGCGTACTTGCATTCCACTCAGTACTGGATCGTGTCCCGCCGTGCAGCGTAGTTGATGTATGTTTAACGCTGGCCGTGGTCTTTATGAGTTTAATGCCTTTCCGAGCGTACAAACACGCTTTGAGGTTGTCATGCATCATCTGGCATGTTCGGAGACGGTAGTGCTGTGGCTCCTCCCTATCATCATGTGCAGCATGTAATTCATAGGCCATTTACCTAGGTTGGCTACATTGCTATGCGTGCGCGTGAACTTGTCCGCGAAGGCTTGCTCAACATCTAGGGGAATTTAGGATGCAGTACTCTGTTGGCTTGCGGAACATCACCTGCCCAATCAAGTTGCGCAAGGCGACGAGCTTTCCCGGGGAATCCGAGATATCCCGGCCGTTTCCCGCATGGACCCTATTAGCCAAGGTTACATGTGCCCACGAACCCCGATATCCGTCGGGGTCAGAGGGATATCATGGTCATGATATAGCGCAATATCTGTGACCTGCGGCCAAGTAGGTTGCAAAAAGCATCTCAGCCTGATTAGGAGGGGGACAATGTCTAAGTAGACCGCAACAAATCTCTGCGCGATCCTCTAGTTTGTGCTGCCGCTGTCTGGGATTTAGTCGGGGATTGCTAAGGTCTTTAGTTGTAGATTTGGCCTTCGGCAGAATCCGGGGGAAGCGCCGTGCGACGTGGAGCCGGCCAAGGTTCGCCGCGGGGGCGAGCAGGTTTTGCAGACCAGTCTAAAAGTTAGACACCCGTTCGTCGTTGTAAAGAAGATGGTTGCCCGTAAGCGTCGAACCGGGATTTCGATCACGCCATCTACCCTGACTGATCATATCCCGGTGCGGCTGGGTGCTGCGAGCGTTTATGGCTAAGGCCAAGATGTGTACGTTGTCGATGCACAAATGCGAACCAATTACCGCACTGCGACATAGGTGCAAAGACGTGTCTACGCCTAGCAGACATCATATGGCAGGCTAACCGATAGCGCAA
>Ga0116188_1002039_pt1 | contig 16388 bp, 10 predicted proteins | sample AD_JPNTR2_MetaG_FD_89807 | JGI IMG/M metagenome (GOLD analysis project Ga0116188, IMG submission 89807) | Active sludge microbial communities of municipal wastewater-treating anaerobic digesters from Japan - AD_JPNTR2_MetaG | ecosystem: Engineered > Bioreactor > Anaerobic > Digestate | place...
CCGAAGATGGGCAAAGTGAGCGTCTGGGATATCGTGCCTGTGCTGCCCACCACGGAGAAGAAGTGGATGAACAGCCAGTCCTCCTACCATGCGATTCAGCGGTTGGCGAACGGCCAGTGGCTTGCATTCCTGCGCGGCACCTCGGTTGATCAGATCGTGCAACTGGGGTTTGCCACATCGAATGACGGTAGGAAATGGGACTGTTTTCGGGAGAATCCTATCATCCACCAGAACGATGGGGGCGGCGGATTGAAGGGCAATTATCGTCCCTATTTTCTGGGGTATTTGGGAAAGGGGACAGCCGGCGCAGACGAGTACCTTCTGGTTTGGGGCGAGAGCCCGGCGGGCTCAGATGTGCCGAGGATCACGTACGGGTACACGACAACCTTTCGTGACGTTCAGCGCGATTCCAGGGGGTATGCCCAATGGGGCCCCGGATCCGATGGGCCAATAAGTCCTTGGCGGGAAGGAAACCGACTGTACCTGTTTTCTGGAAAACATGTTCAGGTCATGACCCTGCCGGTATCATCGAAGACGCCGGGCACGACAGAGAAGGAGGGCCAACAAACTTCTTGCTCCCGACTGCGCACACACAAAACACGCACTCGATTCGCAATGCCCCCTGTCACTTGCCTATAACTTGAGCGTTAAAAGTTGAACGTTGAGCGTTGAACGTTTTTTAACTCAGAACGCTGAACGTCAAACTCTGAACTCTGAAGGTGAAAACTCCTTGCCTATCACTTACACCGATCAAAGTTATCCTCATTTACATTCCCGTGCGAAGCGCGGGCGGCGGGCTAACCGATTACAAAGACCGATTACGCGGAAACGGCCGATTGCTAGCGGGATTAGAAATGATACAATGATGACGTGAATGCGACTGTTGAAAACGTTGTCGCTCAATGACTTGTTAGCCGAGATTAAAAGGAGACCGATATGAAGAAGGTCAAGCTGTGGTCCGTGAAGAACACTGATGGCAAAATGAAGGCTGAATACGTGCCCGACGTGGACAACACGGACACGGAACAGATACTTGAGGATCTCCTCGTTGAATCTCCCGAACTGCTTATGGATGAGCTCTCGCTGATCGGTCGGCAGATACCGACTGAAGGTGGACCTCTAGATCTTTTGGGTGTGGATGAAGACGGCGGTCTTGTCGTCTTTGAACTCAAACGCGGAACGTTGACAAGAGACGCTGTCGCTCAAATCCTTGACTACGCATCAGATCTCGTTGCCATGGAACAGGATCGATTTGCGAAGCTCGTCGAAGAGTCTTCGGGAAAATACGGCATAGACCCGATCGAGGATTTTGCAGACTGGTACTCTCAGAACTTCCCTAATCGCGACTCGGTCTTCGAAACCCCGCCTCGCATGGTGCTCGTAGGCCTCGGAGTCGATCGACGAGCCTTGCGAATAGTGAACTTCCTTGCGAATACAGGCCTCAACATAGCCCTGTTGACCTTCAATGCTTTCAAACGCGACGGCACCTTGTTTTTCGCCCGGCTAGTGGAGTCAGCCGCTCCGGCAAGTACGCAACCTCAACCCTCGCAGAACAAGGAAAACAATCTCCAAGTACTTCGGGCAAATGCAGAGAAGCTAGACGTTGCGTCTTTGTTGGAAGAAATTGCAGATCACGTTGAGAAGAAGATCCCGGCATACCGCTGGCCGGGCAAGACCACATACGCATTCAGCCTCAACGAACACACGGAGCAAGGACGCCCAACCCTGCGCGTTTACCTGAACGTGTCCCTTGCCTATGGCAAGAAAGGTGTTGTGAATCTGGTATTTCAGGAACGGGCGGTGAAGGCTCTTGGCAACCGGATCGAACCGATACGCCAACAATTTCCCAAGGCGTCGAAGAAGAACAAATACGGTCAAATCGAAATTCAGGTGAACGAAGAAAACTGGCCACAGATTCGCCAGAGTCTCGACCCGGTTCTTGCCGATATGGTTGATGCCTGGAAGAAGAAGACATCAGAAGAACAACAGAACGACCGGCCTACGGGTGGATCGGGCGGAGCGTCTGGAGAAGCAAATGATGACCGATTGGGGGTGTAAACCACCGATGAAGCACCACTACGCTTGGGGATGGCGGCTCGGCTGGAAGCTGACAAGTCATTGTATCGGTCGGCTGCGCACGTGTTGAGGTTGCTGGAAAAATGAAATGTCTCAGTGTCAAACTACGACCCCGATAACCTAGGAGTGTTGTTGCCCATGATCAAGCGCATTCTGTTTTCGGTTTCTGTTATACTTCCGTTTTTGACGTGTGTCGTGTCCTGTACCAGTGATCAACATGGTAGTTCGATCAACTTGGATCATTCATTTAACGATGTGGTCTATTATCTCTCTTCACAGTTTGGGACCAACATCACCGAAATAACGGGGCATGCTGTGGAATTGACAGGACCAAACATCTTGGATGAGAGTGAGCGGTACTGGGTTCAAACAGAGCAATATAAAATCGACGAGCTTTTAGTATTAACAGCATATTATTATCAAATTAGGGGAGAGAGTTGGCGTTTTCAACTGGTCAAGAAAAGTGCTGACTCATGCAGGCTTACTGTAGACAAGACTATAAAGCTCTTTCTTACATTTAAAGGGTGCAGGTCTGCAGAAGAAAGGGTTTTGAAAGAAATAAAACAGGGGGTAGAGGGACAAAACACCTCTAAAGAAGATCGTGAGAGAAGGGAGAAAAACGGGGGCGTAATTTGACATGAGCCAATCAAGGGTTGCGAGGCGTTTTCGCGGTGTGGTAATGTGTTGCCGTGGCAAGGCAACCGAGGTGGCAACGGAAGGATGGCGGCGTGGCACTCGACCCCGCGGCAGGAGGGCTCAACGCATCGCGACCGACTGTCCCGGAAGGCAAAACGTTTGCGGACATCCTGATCGCGCGCGAAATCTTTCGTGAAGGCGTGATGGATTGGCGCGACATTCAGAAAGAGGCCGCCGAGTGGCTCGGCAAAGGAGAGACGAAATGAGGAGACTTTTGATTTTTTCCGTGGTCGCGTTCGCGGCGGCTACGCAAGGCGCGGTGATTGAGGAGATCCGGGTTCCGAGCCCGTCGATGGGCAAGGACATCCCGGCCTGTGTGGTCTTGCCGGACAAGTACGCCGCCGATCCGGGCATGGCGTTCAGTACGGTCTACGTGGTGCATGGCGCAGGCGGCAACTACCGCACGTACGCGACGGAAGAACTGAAGTTTCTGGCCGACCGCCACGAATTCCTGTTCGTCTGCGCCGACGGCGGAAAGACGAGCTGGTGGTTCGATTCGCCTATCGACCCGTCGTATCGTTACGAAACCCATGTAACAAAGGAACTCGTGCCATGGATCGATGCGCACTACCGTGTCATCCGCGACCGGGCGCATCGCGCGATCATGGGCGGATCCATGGGCGGCCACGGCGCCTGCTGGCTCGGATTCAGACATAAGGAACTCTTCGGCGCGATCGGCAGTATCTACGGAGGCATGAACCTGTGGAATTTTCCGAATAGCTGGGACATCGCCAAACGCCTTGGCCCGCGTGATGAATTCCCCGAACGCTGGCGGGAGCACTCTGTGGTTACAGAGGCCATGAAACTGAAGAACGGCGATGTGAACCTGATCATGGCCGTGGGCACATCAGACTTCTTCCTGTCCGCGAACCGCGAGTTGCACAACATCCTTACGTCGAACAAGGTGGCGCACACCTACATCGAGATCCGCACGGCCGAGGAGAAGACCAGCGGCCACTCGGGCGAGTTCAACGCCATGGTGAAGCCGATCATCACGGCATTCATCGATAATTATTTTAAGAATGGTGAGGCGCAGATCGCCACGGCCGTGACGCCGTTCGTCACGCGCTATGCCTCGAAGGTGACGAAGGCCGCGCACGGCACGACTCCCGCACCCGAGATCAAGGTGCCCGCACCATGGAGGGTGGTGGAAGGGGATGAGGCGAAAACGGGGCTCAACGTGCGCGAGTATTATTTCACGATCGAGGCCCCCGGACGCGGCCTCGCCGCACCGCGCGTGGAACTCGTCTGGCCGGGTGTCGCGGTGAAAACCGTGTATGGGGCGAAGAATATGGTGCGCGACGGCGACCGTGTCCTTTTCACGCCCACAGCGACGAAGCCGCCCACCGGTTTCACCACGGGGTGGAGTGAGGGTGCGATCCGCATCTGCGTCTTCCACAATGTGGAGGGGGTTCAGCACGGTCTGTACCGCGACAGGCCCTATCCCGCTGCGGAGGTCCGTGCGCAAAACAACTGGCTGTTCGCCGCGCGCGAATTGTTCCGACGCGCCGGACTCGCCGAGACGAACGCGACCGAAGGCGCGTTTGTGCAGCTTTTCGGGTTTGAGTCCAACTTCCCGAACGGCCATGTGGACGCGCCGCCGCACTTCCATGTGATGCTGATGTGGAACGCCTGGAAGGAAAACAACGTGGGGCATTACCGTCTCGACGGGAAAGGACGCATCACGGAGAACGCCTTCCTCGTCTGCGGGAACGTGCCCGGGTATCCACGGACCGGCTACTTCCCGCAGCAACTGGGCGAGACGACGCACTACAACGCCCCCTCCGGAAAGACGCTCTTCACGCTTGAAATGCTCCGGGACGGCACCGGTCTCGTGTTCCGCCGCCCCGGCGTGCCCGGCGAGTACCTGCTCGGTTCTTCCGAGCCTGTCTCATCGGTCTGCGTTTCGTTCCGCGAGGACGGCACGCGCCCCTGGCGTGAACTCGCGCGCGTGTCGGCAGACGATGACTCCCTCGAGGGTGTTCTGACCATCCGGACAACGGTGGACGGCCAATGCTCAGTCGAGACCGTCCGCTATAATCCCGACACCGGCGAACGGATAAAACCATAAGAGGCTCCTGCCCCGCGACCGGCGACATTAGCCAAACGCAAAGGTTGCCAAAGTAATCAGTTTGTGACAGGGGTGTGCGAAGACAATGCGTTTCTGGTGAAAAGGGGGGCAGTGAGTCGGGAGCGCGGGCGTCCCCGCCCGCAACAGCGTGTCTTGCGGTTTCTGGTTTTATCCACAGATTTGCGCAGATTGCGCAGATTTTTTGTTTTGCCCGCAGGATGGGAGGGACGAGCGTCTGCTCGTCCGCGGCGGTCACGCCGCCGCCACCTTTGAACGCCGAACGCCCAACGCCGGACTCAGAACGTCGAAGTGAAAAAACTCCTAACTCCTTGCCTATAAATTGACAGGATGACAGGATTTCCAGGATTGAACAACATCATGTTAATCATGGATATATGCGCCGCGCAGCGGAAAATCATGCCCTATAAATTGACAGGATGACAGGATTTTCAGGATTGAACAACATCATGTCAATCATGGATATATGCGCCCGCGCAACGGGAAATCATGTCCGATAAATTGACAGGATGACAGGATTTTCAGGATTGAACAGCATCATGTTAATCATGTCCTAAACGTATTCCAGAGTTTTTCGCGGCTGAGCCGCGCGGCGGGCTAACCCCTTGCCTATAAATTGCCAGGATGACAGGATTTCCAGGATTGAACAACATCATGTTAATCATGTCCTAAACTTGTTCCAAGGTTTTTTCGCGGCGGAGCCGCGCGGCAGGCTAAATCCTAAATCCTAACTCCTAACTCCTAAATAAATCCTACATCCGCGCGTAGCGCGGAAGACGCCCGCGCTCTCTTTGCGTACGCACAAAACGCGCGCTCGACTCGCATGCCTCCTGTCACGAACTGATTACAAAACCAAAAGCGCGAGGGTTGCCAAATACACTGGGGCTACAGTACAATACAAGCAACTGACAAAAGACATTGTCTGAAAAAGAGGATAAAACGATGAAAACAGTTCGGCTCGGATACGCGGGGTTGGCAAGTCGGTTTCGGATAAACATCAGGAGGTGCCGTTACGCGCTCGGCAGACCGATGATCATGTGCCTCGCGGTGGCGATATGCGGTGCCGCTTCCATCACGTTCGCCAGCACGTCCGAGGTGGGCACCTACAATTGGATTAACACGACAGCCAAAACACCCGGTTGGGGCACGGATGCCAACTGGGAAAACGGCGATTGGCCGCTGATCAAAGATACGCCCGCCATGACCAATTCCACATTTGTTTTCAACGGCGACCTCGCTATCCGGCAAGAGATCAAAGATTTGGAGGCCAGCTACGACGTTCCCGCCTGGCTGGGGACGGTTTTAGGTTCCGCCAGCCATGTGCTGAACTGCGTTAACTCGTTTTCCCGCCGTTACACAACGATCCGGGACGCCTCGTCTTTCGAGGGTTCGCTGGGGGTTGCGGCCGGTATCGGCGGAACCTGGCTGCTTCTCTCCGACAACGCTTGGACAACGACCGTGGCGAACGCGCGCATGATCAGCAACCCCGCCTTTCTGGTGCGCACGGCTGGCGCGAAAGCCGTGATCGAGCGTGCTTGGGGGCGAGGCCGCTATCTCGTGAACTTTGCGAACAAGACCACGCACGGAACCGGGGCGGCCGAGATCGAGGTTATCGATTCCCAAGGCGGGCCTGGCGCCGATCCGCATGTGGTTGACGGCACGTTTACCGTAAACGGCCGTTCCTACGAGGCCCCCGCCTTGGCGGGCGATCCGTGGATGCATCTCGACGCCTCGTCCTCGGCCTCGCTCACGTTGACCCTCCAGGACGGCACCAACTACGTCACGTCGTGGGCCGATGTCCGCGCCAACGGACTCGCCGCGATACAGGACGGTGCCGCGCAGTGCCCGCGTCTTGAGACGGACGCCGTGAGCGGCCTGCCGATCATCGATTTCGGCGGGTTCAGTCCGCTCACCGAGTCGGTCAAGGCCTACGGCCCGGCCGGCACACTGATTTTCAACGCCGGCGAGCGTTCGGATATCCGCGAGGTGTTCGTGGTGTTCCGCGATGCTCCCACAAAAAAGCCCGTCCCCTCCAATACGGGGATCGTCTGCCTGCAGAATTTTCTCTGCCGCGCAGTCGGTAAGGGTCAATATTTTACGCGCCGCTTTTCCAAGCGCGTAAACCAGAACTACTATTACGGCGGCCTCTTCGACATCAGCGTCACCACTTCCGGCACGAAGCTCACGCAGCCTCTCGCCTCGGCTGATGTGCGCCTGAACGGCGTGCGGATCGAGCCCGAGGATGTTGATGATTACTCCCGCCATCTGAACGTGCTCTCGGTGGGGTTGGCGCATCCCGTGGCCGCCGATCGTTTCGCCTCGACCGTAGATGGCCATACGGGCGGGATTGCGTTCGGCGAGGTGCTGATCTACACGAATGCCCTCACGTCGGCGGAACGCCGCCGGGTGAACGCATACCTGCGCGCGAAATGGCAACCCGCCGAGGTGGCCGCGGATATCGACTTCGGCCGCGTGACGCTCAATTCCGGTGCGCAATTAAAGGTCAATAGCGGCTCGGTGCTGGTGGACGAGGTGAATCTTAATGACACCACCTTCGTGAAACAGGGGGCAGGCGGACTCCGCGTGAAGAAGTTGACCGGGCAGACGCTCCCAAAGTCAACGTGACAGGCGGCAGGCTCGATTTCGCGGACACCTGCGTAACCGCCTCATTCACGGCGCCTGACGAGCCGCCGGTTGCGCCGGAAACGTGGTTTGACGCCAACTGCGGCGTGAGTGTCTTTACAACGAACGTCTTCGACACGGAAATGGAATATGTGAGCCAATGGGTGGACCGCCGCGATGGCACCAACCTCTATGGCCACACCGTTGTCGCCCGGCGCATCAACACCGCCGGTAACTACGTCAATGTCGGCGATAGCTGTTTCCCCACGATCCGTAAGGCTTACGCGGCAGCGAACGGGCGCGACATGATGGACTTCGGGCCCCAACGTACGAATCTCACGTTGAACAAGACAAACTTCTGGGTGTGGGCGGAGCCAAAGGATGCCTCGGCAATGTATATCAGAATAGAAGATGCTGCACCGTGGTATTACAACCACGAAGGATATCTGGTCATCTCCCCGAACACAAACCGAGTCATTACGGTCGGAACCGTCGATTTCATGCCCGGCGATAAGGGCCGGCTTTTGGGCTACGACGCGTACGGCCATGTTCAAGGCGCCGTGTGGACCGTCAACGGCGAGCGCGTGGACCCCCTCTCGTTCGTGCTGGAACCCGGTCAGGTTTATGTGATCGGCTACAGTCTCCCCGTTTTCGGCCCGGCCTACGGTGCGGGCGGCAGCGGCGTGCAGAATTTCGCGTTTCTGCCGCCCGGCTATGGCAGCGGCACATGGGGCGGCATCGCCATCGGCGAGGCGCTCACCTATCCGCACAAACTCACGCCTCTTGAGCGCCGCGCCACGGAAGCCTATCTGCTGAAGAAGTGGCTGAACCGCGAGCATCCGGACGCCGTGCGCGCACAAGAGGGGCGGGCACTGGCGTCGATCGACTACGCCGAGGGCGCCACGCCGGAGTTGGACGTCGAAGGCTCCTTGCGCGTGGGGGTCATCAACGGCACAGGGATTTCGTTTGTGAAGAGCGGCTCCGGCAGCCTCGACGTAGGCACGCTCCCGCATGACGTTGCATCGATCCGCGTGGAAGGCGGCTCGCTCTCCACAGGAATTGACGGTATGTCAGACGCCTTTCTGCATGTCGATGCCTCCGATGCCTCCAGCTTCGAGTTCCGCACAGAGCCCGGAATGGAGGATCAGATCGTCAAGTGGAAGGACACGCGCGGGAACGGGATGTACGCGGCGCTGCCCAGTGAAGACCGCGGCCTCACAAACGCAGTCTACCGCACCGCGACATATCCCGGTCTTGTTGAGGGGCTCCCGTGCGTGGATTTTCTGGATTCCGTTCAGGGTGCGAAACCTGCCGGCACTACGCTGTATGTGGCGACCGTCACAAACACCAGTTCGGGGATGTGCTGGTACAACGCCGCCGGATCACAGGTGACCTGCCCGAATCTGCGCGAATGCTACATTGTGTTCTGCGATCATGAGGGTGAGTCCACCGGATCCTTCATCGGCGCGAAGAACTCCACCTTCGGTGCCCGTGCGAAGGATTATGACACCATCTTCCCTTGGTATTCGCAGATCCTGACTTGGATTGACCAAAACACGGTGACCACCAACAAGTATAACTTCTCTAAAAACCCCGGGTTCCATGTGCTGACGATTGTGACGACGAACGCGGCGGACATGGTGGAGGGGGCGTACTTCTGTATTGACCGCAACGGACTGCGCTACGGTGGCTGCCGGATCGCGGAGGCGGTGATCTTTGATAAGCTTCTGGATGACGGACGCCGCCAGGGCATCCACAACTATCTGCTGAAAAAGTGGCGGGCGATCGGTGAGGGAGCCGTCATGACTGCGGATCTTGAGTCGGTTTCCGTGGCGGACGGTGCATCACTCGCGTTGGAATCCGAAAGCCGCATCCGCACGGCAGTGCTCCCCGGCGGCGACGTGACGGTGTCCGCACCAATGGAGGTGACCGCAACGGCGCAGTCACCGTGGAACTACAAGGTGGCGTTCTCGGCTGCCGACTCGTGGAACCGGTTCACGGTGAACGGGGATCTCTCTCTGCCCGACTATGCGGCGGTCACGCTCACCGTGCCTGCTTCGCTTAAACTGCCGACCGGACTCTACCCGTTCATCACGGCGACGCAGCTGACTGCGGACATCTCGCGGTGGACGCTCGACAACTCCGATGCGCCGGGCCTCGTGACCTACAAGCTTGTCAAGACAGGCAACGCGATTGCGATTCATGTGTCCCCCAAGGGAGTGGTGTTCAGTATTCGCTGACGGAGTTGACGATCTTCAAAGGGGTCTGGTTTGAAAAACAAACGTGCGTGATTAGCGCTCGCACTCTGCACCGTTTATCTGAACGCCGACGGGAACGAGATGGAGAGGGCGCTTGCGCCCTATCGCCCCCAGTCCGTTCGCGTCCTATTCAACTTTCGCGATGATCTCAGCCCAGTCCTTGCTGGCCATCCCGACAAGGTTGGCCGCTTGAAGACACCGTTACGGATATGCTAAGGTAAATTTACTTATGAATCTGAATCCGGTGCACGGCGATGAAAACACACAACCGTTACTGCTGTGTGCGACAGAGGACTGCACGGGTTGTTCGGCGTGCAGCGCCATCTGTCCGGAATCCTGCGTCGCCCTGCTACCCGACCGCGAAGGGTTCTTACGGCCGCACGTGGATTCTGCGCGGTGCTTACGCTGCGGGCTCTGTACAAAGATCTGCCCGGGGCTCCATCCCGGCCTGCCGGCCCGCAAACCCGTCGCCGTTTATGCTGCGCAAAACACCTGCGCTGCCGTACGTGAGGAGAGTTCGTCGGGCGGGGTCTTCTCGCTTTTGGCGGAGCGTGTCCTAGAGCGGGGGGGTGTCGTTTTCGGCGCAGGCTGCGATGCAACGTTTCGCGTTGTCCATCAGGAGGTTGAGGATGCGGCCGACCTCGCGCGCCTGCGGGGATCGAAGTATGTGCAAAGCGACATGAACGATATATTTCGGCGCGTACGGCAGCATCTTGGGGCCGGGCGGCAGGTGCTCTTCTCCGGCTCGCCCTGTCAGGTGGCGGGCCTGCGCGCTTTCTTAGGCAAGGTGTTTGACCGACTGCTGTGTGTCGATTTCGTCTGCCACGGCGTCCCCTCACCCCGGGTGTTCGAACTCTGGAAGCGGCGTTTGGAAAAGCGCAGCCGTTCCGCAATCACCGGGATTTCTTTCAGAAACAAGGCCTGCGGCTGGCGTCAGTTCTCCTTTGCGGCCACTTTTGCGGACGGCCGCACGTATCGGGAGACCGTAAAGGAGGAGCTGTTTCTGCGCGGCTTCCTTTCCAACCTCTTTCTGCGCCCCGCCTGCCACGCCTGCCGGTTCAAGGAGATGAAAAGCGGCAGCGACCTGACGCTGGCGGATTACTGGGGAGTTGAAAAGCGCTTTCCCTGTTTTCGGGATAACCGGGGCACCTCGCTCGTACTGGCGAACAGCGCGAAAGGCGTGGAGGCTTTTCGGTCATGCGCCTCCGGCGTGGAATTTCGCGACTCTGATTACGCGCATGCGGTCGCTTGTAACCCTTCGATTGTGCGGTCTTCCCGGCCGCATCCGGACCGGGCGCGTTTTTTCGCACGGCTGGAGACGCACGAACTGGGAGGGCTTCTGCTGCGCATGGCCAAACTTTCTTTCCGGCGGCGCGTGAAGCTTTTTGTGAAGCATGCGCTCGGGATGATATGACCGCAAGCTGAACCTAGAGGGGGGGATGTGAAGATCGGAATTGTGACGCTCTGCGAGGCCAACAATTATGGCGGCGTTCTGCAAGCCTATGCTCTCCAAACATATTTGCGGAGAATGGGGCACGAGAGCGCCGTCTTGCCCGTGGATTACGCGAAGCGGCGGAACTCTCCATTAAAGGTGTTGGAGCGTCCGGTCAAAACCGTGATGGAGGCCGTCAAAGCGAAAAAGTTCGCCTCTTTCCGTGCGAAGCATTTCAGGTCGCCGGGCGTAACGGCTTGCCGGGTTGACGCGTTTCTCCGGCAGCCTCCGCGCTTCGACGCTTACGTGTGCGGGAGCGATCAGGTCTGGAGCCGACGGGCCTGCGCGGACAGCGAGCTGCGAAAGTACTTTTTTCTCGATTTCGGAGAGGTTACGGCGCGGCGCATTTCGTACGCGGCGAGCTGGGGCGCGCAGACATTGGAGCCTGCCGTGCGCGATGACATACGGGCGTGCCTGCAAAAGTTCACCGCGCTCAGCGTGCGTGAGAAGAGCGGACAGGGGATTGTTGCGGACCTCGGGTTTACAGCCCAGTGGCTGCCTGATCCCACGTTCCTGCTGGAGGACGAGGAGTGGCGCCGCCTCGCAGAGGACGAACCGTGTACGCTAGGGGACAACGTGCTGTTCCAATGTGAATACCGCTGGACGCCCTGCGTACGGCTTTCCGAGATTAACCGGGTGCTGGTGAGGCAGTTCGGATGGGATACGGTGATCCCGTTTTCCGATCACCCGTTCCGGGATGCGGTGTGCACACGCTGCCTGACGCCTTCGCAGTGGGTCAACGGCATCCGGCGGGCCTCCCTCGTCCTGACCAACTCGTTTCATGGGATGGTGTTCAGCATTATTTTCCGGCGCCCATTTATCGCAGTGCCGCTCGCCGGAAAATACGCGGGCATGAATGAACGGTTTCTCTCGCTGGCAGAGCGGCTGGGACTGCAAGACCGGCTGTTGACCGATCCGGACCCAAGCCGGATTATCGCACTTGCCCAAGCGCCGATCGACTGGGAGTCGGTGTACCGGCATCTGAATGATTGGCGGAGGGAAGCCTCCACCTTTCTCGCCTCCGCCTTACAGTGAGAGTGAGGCGAACACGTTCCGCAGTTGCCGGGCAACGACATCAGCGGAAAACGCCGACTGGTACACCTTGTAAGCCGCTTGGCCTCGGACATGCAGGTGCTCACGCTGTGCGGCCCAGGCGGCCACCGCGTCAGCCAGTGCCTGCGGGTCGCCAGGCGCGACAAAGGACAGCGCCTCCGATTCGCGGACCGCTGCCGGGTACGCTTCCGACGTACGCGTGATGACCGGACGTCCCGAGGCCAGCGCCTGAAACACTTTGTTCGGGATGACCCGTCCGGCTTTGCGCGTCGTGCCGAACACACCGAGCAGGATATCGGCGCGGTGAATACGAGCCGGCAGTTGAGCATAAGGGATGCGGTCTTCAAAGAAAACGTTCGTCAGCCCCTCTGCCGCCTTTTGGCAGGCCGGCCGCGCGGGGCCATCGCCGAGCAGGCTCCACCGCACGGGAAGCCCCGGATCGAGCCGCGCGGCTTCGATGATCGTTTGCGCACCGTGCAACGGAATGAAGCTTCCGTAGAAAAGCACGTCGAGCGGTGAGCCGGACGCACGCTCCGGCGCGGGCCGGAAAAGCGTCTCGTCCGCGCCGACGCAGACGACGCGGATCTTTTCTTCCCGCACACCCAGAACCTCCGTAAAGAAAGCGGCGTGGCAGACGGTGTCGGCAATCACCAGATCGGCGCGGGCGAAAAGTCCGCGCTCCCAAAGCAAGAGTTTCCGCGCCGCAGGGCTCCCGTCTTTGTACTTGAAGCGTTCCCACACCTGTTTGTCGTAGGCACTGATGAGGGGGTCGAACACGAGCGGCACACCGCGGCGGTCACACCAACGGCGAGCCGCAGCCAGATCGCGCTGCCTGAAACAGGGCACCCACACGCAATCCGGCGCGGGAATCCGGCGTAGCGCGGCTTCGGCATCGCCCCACGCGCAGACAGCCGGATGAAAGTCGCGCAGGGTCCAGCCCAGCGCGGTCAGGTGCTTGCGCACCACACCGTTGCGCGAATAGGCCGGATCAAAACGGCCCCACCAGAGCATCTGTTTTCCGGAAGACATGAGAACGCCCAACGCTTCCCGTCCGATCGCCTAACGCGCAAGTCATCCGGGGACAACCCTCCGCGTTCCGCGTTCGGCATTCAGCGTTCGCCACACTCCTTTCGGATCTTCTGATATGCCTCGAAACACCGTCTGCCGAAGGCGATTGAAAGAACGTGCTTTGCGTGACGCATGAATCTCCTTTTCCGCCTTACCGCGCACGAAACAGCGAATGTCAAAAGCATATCATCGAAACCCGCTCCCCTCAACGCAATTCGGCCTAAAGAGGATGCGCCCGTCCTCTCTCTCCCGTAATCGGTTCGTGACAGGGGTGCGATCGAAGGTCATGCGTTCCAGGGTTCCATTGCGGCGCCATCGCTATCGCCATCGGGATCGGGATCGCCGCCATCATTACACTTGTCACTGCGGGCCACTGCGCGGGCGCAACAGTCGATTTCGAACCCGATAGCGAACCCGATAGCGATACCGAACCCGATAGCGATTTGAAGAACGTGAACGTTGGCTATACCCCGTACACGTACTCGTTCACGTACCCGTACACGATGATTCTTCCCCCCCGTCACGAACCGATTACCTCTCTCTCCCAGAGTGCGTGATTGACGGATCGAATTGTTGAGTTCATAATAATCCTACATTTCCAAAAAGGGCAAAGGAGTGGTATGAAACGAAACGCGCAAATCGTTCTGATTCTGTCGGCCTGCGCCTGCTTGCAGGTCATGGTAACCTCAGCACAGGATATCCGTGCCGCGGGCGAACTCTTCGTCCATCTTGATGCGACCAACGTGACTGGCCTTTCCGACGGCGCCTATGTCGCGACCTGGCCCAACCACGGGACCCTGAAGGATTTCGTGCCCGCCTTCCCCGGCCAGGGTGCCACGTACGTGTCCCAGTTGGCCGGGGCAGCGGCCTTGCAGTTCGATGGCACGGTCACCAGCACCATGGTGCAGAACGGTCACACCAACAACGCCTCGGCAGGCGGTGTGCCGCTGAGTATTCTGGGCACGAATGTCTGGTCGGCTGAACTGTGGTTCAACAATGCCGCGGGAGGTGCGATTGAAACGCTCCTGACCTGGACCTCGCGTCGCAGCGCCGGCAATCGTCAACTGATGGAGATCCGCCATTACAACACGACAGATGCCGTCGAGCACTATGCGCGTAACATGACATGGAGCAGCCAGGCACCCTGTTTCGGCCAGTGGCAGCATCTCGCCGTCACGCGCGATGCGCTCGGCATGCAACGGCTGTACGTCAATGCCCGTCTGGTCAGCACGGTGGATATGGGCGGCAGCAATATGCTGAACCTCAAGCCCAACCACGCCCTTTTCGCCATCGGTTCGGTCGATGCATGGGGAGGATGGGAAAAGCCGCTGAGTGCCGCCGTCGCCGTGGTGCGTGTGCACGACGGCACATTGAGTCCCGAGGATGTCCTCCACAACTTCATGGTTGAACGCAGCCGCTTCGGCGGCGGCTGGAACAATCCGGGCACGGGCGACTGGAATGAGCCTGCGAATTGGGAAAACGGGGCCATCCCTTATCAGGACGCGCCGCTCTATATCAACAACGGGGGCACCGCCACCTATGACGGCACTCCCTATGAGAATGCCACCCAGACCGCAATGTTGTACGGAATCGAAGGCGGCCTGACCGTCGCGGACGGGATCTTCCACGCCCTACCGCTGATCATGAATGACGGCTTGCTGCGTCTGGGCATCGCCCCGGGCAAAACCTTCACCCTCGGGGCCGTCTCGGGCGGATCGTTCACCACCCTCGGCAAATCGCTGATGCTCGGCGACATCGCTGGAGCGACCGGCTCCGTCTCGCTCGCTTCGGCAGGGCGCCTGACCGTTGCGCGTATCCAGAAAGGCGCGGGAACCGCCCTGCTGACCGTGGACGGCGGTGTGCTGGAGGCCACCACCTCTGCCAATAATTTCTTGCAGGGGCTCACGCGTGCCAAAGTGAAAGCGAACGGGATCTGTTTCGATGTGCCCGACCAGACCGCGATCACCGTCCCTCAAAACCTGCTGACCGACCCCGACAGCCCGGGCGGCGGTCTGACCAAAACCGGCCCCGGCACCCTCTCGCTAACCGGCGTCAACACGCTTACCGGCGCCCTTCAGGTGACCGGCGGGGAACTCGTTATCCAAAATAATGCGTTCGCCACCAATTACGCCTCGCCGATCACCCTCGCCAACGACGGGGTCATCGGCTGGAACCAGGACGGAGGCGCAGCCTCGATCGCCTCGAACCTCACGGCCGGGTCCGTCGGCACCCTGAAACTCTATGTGCCGAACGCGGCGGAAAACATCGATTTCTCCGCCCTGCCCGGCATGCAGTTGGTGACTTCCGGCTCCTTCAATTACACAGGCGTCTTCACCCCCTATGCGAACCGGTTCGTTTTCAGACCCGACAAGGGTGTCATGGTTTTCCCGCAGACCATCGCCAACCTGCCGGATCTGCCGGGGTGTGTCGAAGTCCGCGGCACTGCCAGCGGATATGTGGACCTCACGGCCGACAACAGTTACACCGGCGGCACGGAAATCGTTTCGGGCGGGGTCATCGTCTCGCACGCGAATGCGCTGGGCCTCGGAAACGACGGCGTGCGCGACATCCTCTGCGCCAGCGGCACCGTGATGCGGGTCCAAACCCTGCTGTCCGACCCGTCCTTCTTCAGCCGCGTGCAGGCTGAACCCTATGCCGCGCTTCAACTCAGCGGTGCCGGACTGAATCAGGATATCGACCTGTCTGACTGTCCGAACCTGTTCACCGGTTCGGAGAACATCACGTCCAGAAGTTATTTCAACGGCGTGCTCACTCCATACGGGAACACCTATCTTCTTGGAAACAGCGGCGTAGACGCAGCCACGTATTACATGGGCAACGGATTCGTCATCACCAACCTGACCGACGGGCCGGGTGGCGAGCCCCGCGCCGTCCTCGTCAGCGGAATCGGGGCCGTGGATACCCGCAACCAGGCCGCATATTCCGGCGGCACACGCATTGAGAACGGCGCCCGCCTGATCGTCACCGGTGATGGCGGACTCGGTGCCGTTCCCGCAACCGACGATCCCGACAA
>Ga0116188_1002040_pt1 | contig 16385 bp, 17 predicted proteins | sample AD_JPNTR2_MetaG_FD_89807 | JGI IMG/M metagenome (GOLD analysis project Ga0116188, IMG submission 89807) | Active sludge microbial communities of municipal wastewater-treating anaerobic digesters from Japan - AD_JPNTR2_MetaG | ecosystem: Engineered > Bioreactor > Anaerobic > Digestate | place...
ATGAGGAGGGATAAAGAATGCTAAAGAGTACCGGCATACCCACTCAAAAAGACTTGGAATCGGTTATTCCGTCAAAGGAACGGCTTGCAAAGGGCCCGGTGGCTATAATGGAATGCTTCGAAAAGATACCGTGCAATCCGTGCTATACATCTTGCAAAAGGGGTGCCATAAAGGAATTCGAAGATATAAACGACCGTCCGCAGCTTAACGTTGACATCTGCAACGGCTGCGGTGTATGCATTTCCAACTGCCCGGGGCTTGCCATATTCGTAGTTGACGAGAGCTATTCAGAGACCGAAGCCCTGGTGAAAATACCTTACGAGTTTTTGCCGCTGCCGGAGGAGGGCACCTATGTGACCGGTCTGGACAGGGAAGGAAAACCGGTGTGCAGGGCAAAGGTGGTAAAGGTCCAGAACGCCAAGGCTCAGGACAGGACGCCGGTTGTTTCCCTTGCGGTGCCCAAGGAATTATCTATGGTGGTTAGGTGCCTGTCCCTTGATGACTATTACAGCGATAACACCATCATATGCCGCTGCGAAGAAGTTACGCTGGGGGAAATAAGGGAATATATAAGGAAAGGTTACCAGACAATAGAAGAAATTAAGAGAATAAGCAGGTGCGGCATGGGCCCCTGCCAGGGTAGGACCTGCAGTCAGCTTATCCTGGAGGAAATAGCCAAAGCTACGGGACAAGACGTGGCCGACCTGAAGGTGCATACCCATAGGCAGCCCACACTGCCGATAAAACTTGGCCTGCTTGTTGGGGGTGAAGATGATGAATAAAACCGCCAGCGTTGTAATTATTGGCGGAGGTATCTCCGGTTGTGCCATTGCCTACAACCTTGCCAAAAAGGGAGTAAAGGACGTTGTGGTTATAGAAAGGGAATACCTGTGCAGCGGCGCTACGGGAAGGTGCGGTGCGGGCGTTCGTATGCAGTGGGGTACTGAAATGAACTGCAGGCTTGCAAAATACAGCATTGAATTCTTTGAAACGGCCAATGAGGAGCTGGAATACGAGTATGATATTGAATTCAAACAGGGCGGCTACCTTATAATTGCAGCCACCGAAAAGGAAGTAGAGCAGTTCCAGAAAAACATAAAACTCCAAAACAGCTTAGGGATCCCTTCAAGGTATATAACACCCAGGGAAGCCAAGGAAATAGTGCCCCATATGGACGAGACCCAGATACTGGGCGCGGCCTTCAACCCGAAGGACGGCCACTTAAATCCCTTCCACACCACCCAGGCCTACGCCAATGCAGCGCAGCGTCTGGGTGTGGAAATAATGAAATTCACGGAAGTAACCGGTATTGACGTGGAAAACGGAAAGATAAAGGGCGTACAGACCACCAGGGGGTATATTAGCACTCCCGTTGTGGTTAACGCCGCCGGCGGGTATTCACAGCTTATCAGCAAAATGGTGGGGATAGAAATGCCCGTATTCTCCGAAAGGCACCAGATACTGGTAACCGAACCGGTCGCACCCATGCAGGGGCCGATGTTCATGTCCTTCTCACAAAACATTTACTGCCAGCAGACACCCCATGGCAGCTTCATAATGGGACGTGGAGACCCCAACGAACCAAGGGACCTGCGGATTACGTCCAGTTGGGACTTCCTGGAGGAAATGGCCAAAACCTGCATTAGATTACTGCCGCCCCTCAGGGAGCTGAGAATGGTGCGCCAGTGGTCAGGCCTTTACAACATGTCTCCCGACCGCCAGCCCATATATGGGCCGGTAAAAGAAGTGGAGGGCTTCTACCTGGCATGCGGCTTCAGCGGTCACGGATTCATGTTCGGACCGGTTACCGGTGTGGTAATATCCGAAGCCATACTGGGCGAGGAACCCACCATTCCGGTGCACATGCTGGGCCTTGACCGGTTTGAAAAGGGCGAGTTAATACTTGAACCCTCGGTGGTATAAAGATATAGTGTTTGGTTATTGAAAGGGGGCAATTGGGAAATGAAAAGAGTAGCTACAAAACCGGAACTGTGTATCGGCTGCAGGGCATGTGAGGAAGCGTGCGCGAAGGTTCTTTTCAAAGACACCGACCTGGAAAAGTCCGCAATCAGGATAACCGAAAAGGATGGCGGCGGGTACGACATAAATGTATGCAACCAATGCGGGGAATGCATTGACATCTGCCAGGTACAGGCCATCTTCAGGAACAAAAACGGCATTGTTATGATTGACAAGGACAAATGCGTTCAATGTTACGCCTGTGTAGGTTTTTGTCCGACACTATCCATGAGATACCATAAAGACATAGTGGGCCCGTTTAAATGCATTTCCTGCGGTGCATGCACCAGGGCGTGCAATACCGGCGCCATCTTCATGGAAGAAATATAAGGTAGGGGAGGGATAAAAATGGCATGTAAAAAAACCGGTATCATGACTGCGGAAGAATTAAGGAAAAAGCACAAAAAGCTGCACGAGAGCAGTTTCGAGCCCAAGGGCATATATAGAGGCTACGCAGACAGGTCGCTTTATGTTAACCTAAGCACCAATGAAGTAAAAGTAAAACCAATATCGGAAGAAATGAAGAAAAAGTTCACCGGCGGCAGGGGATACGGCATGAAATACCTGTGGGACGCGGTTAACCCGGACACCCGGTGGGACAGCCCCGAAAATGAGATAATAATCGCCCAGGGCCCGATAGGGGGTATCACCCAGTACCCGGGGTCGGGCAAGTCCTATGTGGTGACCATCTCGCCCCTTACCGACCTGCCGGTGGACAGCAACGTGGGTGGGCATTTCGGACCGCTGTTCAAATTCTGCGGTTTCGATGCGCTGGAAATACAGGGAAAAGCAAAAGAAGACGTAATAATATTTATAGACGGGGACAACAACAGGGTGATAATAGAAGAAGCACCCGAGGAGTGCGTAAACAGCCATATATTGTCGGAAACGCTGACCGAGATGTACGCGGATTCAGAGGAGGACATGAAAAACATATCGGTGGTTTCGGCAGGTAAAGGCGCAGAGCATACAAGGATAGGGATACTCAACTTTTCCTATTACGACCAGCATAGAAAGAAATGTAAACTAAAGCAGGCGGGCAGGGGTGGTATAGGCTCGGTTTTCAGGAACAAAAAGATAAAGGCGATAGTGGTTAAAAAGTCCGGAATAAAAGGTGATTTAAACAATCCCGCAGACCTTGACACCATAATAAAATTGGGCATAAAGCTGCACAAGGAGATCCACGATAACGACGACAAGCAGTGCAGGATGAGGGTACACGGCACCACCCAGCTGGTGGACGCCATGAACGCCCATGACCTTTTGCCGGTAAACAACTTCCAGTACGGGCAGCACCCCGAAGCGCCCAAGCTTGGAAAGGAAAGCTTCGAAAAGATGTTTGACCTGGGCAAGCCGGACGGGTGCTGGTACGGCTGCACGCTGGCCTGTGCCCACGCCCTGCAGAACTTCGAGATAAAGACCGGTCCTTATAAGGGACAAAAAGTGTTCACCGACGGTCCCGAGTATGAAACCCTTGCAGGCGTCGGCTCCAACTGCGGAATATTCGACCCGGCAGCCGTTACCGAGGCAAATTTCTACTGCGACACCTACGGAATTGACACCATTTCCTTCGGTACGCTGTGCGCCTTTGTTATGGAATGCTATGAGAGGGGTATAATAAACAAGGAGATAACCGGAGGACTTGAGCTTAATTTCGGAAACTGGGAAGCCCAGATGGAGCTTATGCACCAAATGGCAAGGGGAGAGGGCTTCGGAGTTGTGGCGGGCCAGGGCGTACATCGCATGAAAAAACTGTTTGTTGAAAAGTACGGCGCCGACAGGGATTTCTTAAACGACATAGGGATGGAAATGAAGGGCCTCGAGTTTTCCGAGTACGTTTCCAAGGAATCCCTTGCCCAGCAGGGTGGTTACGGGACTGCCAACAAAGGGCCCCAGCACGATGAAAACTGGCTGATATTCATGGATATGATAAGGAACCAGATACCCACCTTCGAGGACAAGGCGGAAGCACTTTTCTATTACCCGCTGTTCAGGACCTGGTTCAGTATAATGGGCCTTTGCAAGCTGCCTTGGAACGACATTATGCCCGCCGACAACCATCTTACCGATGAGCCCGCAAAGGTCCCGGAGCATGTTGACAATTATGTGGCCCTTTACAAGGCCGTGACCGGCAACGACTTCTCCAAGGAGGAAATGCTGCGCCAGTCCGAAAGGGTGTATAACCTGCAGAAGGTATTCTGCCTTAAAATGGGCAAGGGCCTTCGTAAATACGACTATCCACCCTACAGGGCCGTGGGACCGGTTACGGTGGAGGAATACGAATCCCGCAGCGAACGTTATGACAAGCAGCTCAAAGAGCTGGTAGGGGTGGACCCCGAGGGAATGACGACCGAAGAAAAGATAAAGGCCCTAAGGAAATACCGTGAAGACAGGTATGAAACCCTGCTGGATGTTGTTTACGAAAGACGGGGCTGGACCAAAAACGCAATACCTACGGTTGAAAAGTTAAAGGAACTTGGAATAGACTATCCGGATGTGGTGGAAGTGGTAAAACGCTTCCTGTAGAAAATCTATGTAAGGCGGAGGTAGTATGGTTAGTGTAAACGGCAAAGATATGAAATGGGAAGAGGGAATGACTGTAGAGGACGCAATAATGTTTGCCGAATACCCGGAATACAATTACCCGATACTGGTTGTTACGCTAAACGGCGTTCACGTGAAAAATGACCAGTTCAAAACCACCCCGATAAAGGATGGCGATGTTTTAAAAATCATGCAGCCCCTGGCGGGGGGTTGAAAAAGGGTCAAAAACCCCGGCGAATGTTTCAAACGCCGGGGTTTTTGTATCATAAACCATTCTTTTTTAGTCCAAATCCAATATAAGGCCCCCTAAACCCTTATGTACAAATCTTTGTCCCTTTGCCATACTTTTTATTGATTAACCGGTTTATATTTGGTTAAACAGGAAAATAGAGGGCCATTTTTTGTTATACCAGTTAAAATACTGCTGCCTTTATAGATTTTGCCGAGAGTGTTTTAACTTGGCCTATAAAAGAGGTTATCCAAGGTTGGATGTATTTTTAGGGACACACCGCTGCATGGAGTACTGCGGTGTGTCCTTATTGTTTAATCCTTCTTTGTCGACAACTTTTATAAATTGACATGCTTTTTAATGAAGTATATAATAATTTTATAAGTATAAACTAATTAACGGAAAATTTACATATGCAGTACCAATAACGTGCCTCTTTAAATTTTCAATAGTGTATAGGGGGACCGGCAATGAGAATGGTATTAACCACATGCGCATATTGCGGCTGCGGCTGCAACCTGTACCTTCACATCAACGACAGCGAAGAAATCGTTGGTGTGTCACCGTCGGCCAGCCACCCGGTAAGTAACGGAAGACTTTGCGTTAAAGGGTGGAGAGGATTTAGTTTTGTTAACCACAGCGAAAGGCTAAAAAGACCCCTTGTAAAACAAAAAAACGGCAGCTTTATCGAAACGTCCTGGGACCGGGCTATATCTATAGTGTCCAACAGGCTCAAAAATATAATGGACAGCTATGGGCCGAAATCCATCGGGGTGCTGGCCTCGGCAAGATGTACAAATGAAGAAAACTACCTGATGACCAAGATTAGCCGCTCAGTTTTCATGTCACCAAACATTGACCACTGCGCCCGTCTTTGACACTCACCGACAGTGGCTAGTTTAGCCGCAGCATTCGGAAGCGGCGCAATGACCAACTCAATTGACGAGTTGGAAAAAGCCGACTGCATATTTGTAATAGGGTCCAATACTACCGAACAGCATCCGCTCGTAGCAAGCCGTATACAGGAAGCGGTACGTAAGAATAAATCGACGCTGATAGTGGTTGACCCCAGAAGGATACCTCTGACCGAGGATGCGTATATATATGCCAGGATTACTCCCGGTACAAACCTCGCACTGATAAATGCAATGCTTCATGTTATTATTAAAGAGGATTTGGTGAATCACCAATTTGTTAGCAGCAGAACCCAGGGTTTTGAAGAACTGAAAGCGTCGGTGGCAGGATTTAGCCCGGAAATCGCATCAAAGATAACAGGGATTCCCACCTCCACCATAGAGAACATGGCCAGGATATATGCCACTACGGAAAGGGGAGCCATTGTGTATGCAATGGGAATAACCCAGCACGTTACCGGCAGCAAAAACGTAGCCGCCCTTGCGAACCTAGCCATGATTACCGGAAATATAGGCAGAGAATCCACCGGTGTTAACCCCTTAAGGGGGCAGAATAATGTCCAGGGTGCCTGTGATATGGGAGCGCTTCCGAACTGCCTTCCCGGTTATCAAAAACTGGAGGATCAACGGGTAGTTGAAAAATTCAAACGTGTGTGGGGCGATTTCAGCTGCGAAGTCGGCATTACCGTCACCGATATGACGCATCATTCCGATGCAAACAATATAAGGGCAATGTACATTATGGGTGAGGACCCGGCTATAAGCGACCCTGATATTAACCGTGTGAAAGCGGTCCTTGCCGACCTGGAGTTCTTGGTGGTGCAGGACATTTTTCTTACCGAAACCGCCCAGCTTGCCGACGTTGTGCTTCCCGGCGCAAGTTTCGCAGAAAAGGACGGAACCTTTACCAACACGGAAAGAAGGGTGCAGCGCGTGCGGAAGGCCATCCAGCCGGTGGGGGAAAGCAAGGCGGACTGGGAAATACTCTGCGAAATTGCCCGCGCCATGGGCTGCGATATGGGCTACAGCCATCCTTCCGAAATAATGGACGAAATAGCTTCCCTTGTCCCCAGCTATGCAGGAATAGACTACAACCGCCTCGAAAAGGGTGGCCTGCAGTGGCCTTGCCCGGATAAGGACCATCCCGGAACCAAGTATCTGCACAAAGACAAATTTGCAGAGGGGCTGGGCAAATTCACCGTTAATGACTACATTGACCCGGCTGAAATGCCGGATGAGCAGTACCCTTTTATTCTAACAACCGGCAGAATACTGCACCATTATCATACCGGCACCATGACGAGGAGGTCTTGGGCCCTTGAATCCGAACGCCCTGAAGCCTATATTGAAATAAACCCGTCCGATGCCCAAAGATTAGGGCTGTCAAAAAGGAGCAAACTGAGGGTTACGTCAAGAAGGGGCAGCCTTGTGGTCAAACCGCTGATAACCGATGCAATAGGGGAAGGCGTTGTATTTATGCCATTCCATTATAATGAAGCCCCTGCCAATATACTTACATCGGGACATGTGGACCCCAAGTCAAAGATACCGGAGCTCAAAGTAACCGCTGTGAGAATAGAGGAGGTGAAATAAATGCCGATTTTAAAGAAAAAAAACCTGGATACTCTTCTGCAGATTTGGAAACTGGAATATGTAATACTGGCACCATCCCGTTTGGGAAACGACGTCCTTTTGGCGGAATACAACCCGGAATCTTTCACTCTCGAATATGTAAACTTTACTCTGCCTCCAAAACAGTACTTGTTTGAGATGAAGGAGAAGCTGTACGACTGGGAAAAGAATGAGGACGGTTCGATAAAATTAAAGGAACCCAGTTTAAATATCGGGTCAAGAATACTTTTTGGGATAAGGCCATGTGATGCCTATTCGGTAGCATATATGGACAAGTTTTTCAGCGAAAACTACAGCGACCCGAACTTTTTGGCAAAACGCAGCAAGACCTATACGGTGGTGTTAAACTGCACAGAACCGGGGAGCAAATGCTTCTGTTCCTCCATAGGCACCGGACCCTTCGGCCGTGAGGGTGCAGACATGATGTTCACTCCATTGGGAGATGAATATTTTGTTGAAGTATTAACCCGTAAAGGAGAAAGGTTAATGCATTCCGCCTCTGGTCTTTTTGAAGATTCAAGCCCGGAATACCTAGTGGACAAAGCCAGGCTTTTAAAGGAAACAAAAGCAAAATTTAAGGCTGAAATCGACCTTGACCACGCCGCCGAGCTGCTGGACAGAAACTATGATAATCATATTTGGGACCTTTACACAAACAAATGCGTAGAATGCCATGGCTGTACCTTTGTATGTCCCACCTGCCTTTGTTTTAACGTATTAGACAGCGCTGATGCGGAGGGGGGCACCCGGTCAAGGCACTGGGATTCCTGCCAGTCAAGTTACTTTACAAGAAATGCCGGCGGGCATAATCCAAGGAGCGAGACTTCCAAGTTCAGATATAGGATATACGACAAGCTTAAGTATATAACAGAAAAATTCGATATGCACGGTTGTGTCGGGTGCGGCAGGTGCATCCAGACCTGCCTCGGGCATTTAAGCATTATTGATATCATCAGGGAGCTGCAAAAATATGAGGAGGATATTTCGCAATCCAAAAGCGGCGAACACCGGCGCGACTGCAATCTCTATATCCCGCAAATAGCTGTTATTAAAGAAATTCACCAGGAAACCCATAATATAAAACGTTTCATTGTCCAATACGAAGACAAAGATTTGCACAAAAGCTTTAAATACCAAGGACAGTTTTTTGAAATTACAGTTTTTGGAGTAGGGGAGATACCCATATCCATACCTTGGGCGCCGTCCAACAATGAATACTTCGAGTTTGTCATAAAAAAGGCCGGACGTGTAACCACCGCAATTCACAACCTTGAGATAGGCGATAAGATAGGCCTCAGGGGGCCTTTCGGAAGAGGTTTCCCGACGGAAATAGCAAAGGGTTTTGACTTGCTGTTTATCGGAAGCGGGGTAGGACTTGCACCGGTAAGGACAGCAATACTGCATGCGCTGGAAAACCGCGAGAGCTACGGAAAGATAGTCATAATAGCCCGGGCTATGAATTACGACGGGCTTATATACAAACAGGACCTAAAAAACTGGGAAAACATAGACGGGGTTAAAGTCATATATGCCCTTTCCGAGCCCAGCGAACATGTGGAAGCATATACTGGAAAACTTGACGCTCTTTTAAAAAGCTTGGACCTTGACTGGAAAAATACCAGGGCTATTGTTTGCGGTTCACCACAGCGCATAAAGCTTGTAGCCCAAGACCTGGTTGATCTTGGCGTTGACGAAAACCAGATATTCACAACCCTTGAAACCCATATGCGCTGCGGCGTAGGCAAATGCGGGCACTGTAAGGTTGGCAGCAAGTATATGTGCCTGGACGGCCCTGTATTCACATACCGGGAAATGAAAGAACTTCCGCCCGAGTATTAGAACCGGTTATTCCAGATTTTAAGATTACTGAACCACAGGTTTGGCCGGCGGTCGGTATAGTATGTAGAAGAAGCCCAAAGGCTTCTTTTTTTTTAAAAGAAAAGATGGCTGTTCGTGAAATTATTTATGATTTATCAAAATAATCGACATCAATATATGCCATATCAAAATTTAATTTATCCTGTCGTATTTTCCAAAAAGTATTTCAACGGGACATCCAATAATTTTTTGTGTTATATTTGTGTTATAATAGAGGAGATATAGTTATCCACAAGGGAAAAGCCTTTTGTGTGTATAAGTACTATTATACAAAATATTCATTTTGTATAATTAGGAGGGCCAATATGAACAATATACCCCTACCCCTCATGAGTTTCCTAAATTACATGGAGACCATCCAGGGCAAGTCAAAAAACACTGTTAAGGAATATTATTATGACCTTAGGACCTTCTTCCGGTATTTGAAGGTCCAGCGCGGCCTGGTCCCCAAAACCGCCGAATTTGAAAAAATAAGGATTGACGACGTGGACATCGACCTCATCAAGTCGGTCACGTTAAACGACCTTTACGGATTTATTTCCTACGTGTCCTTCAAACGGGACAACAGCAACTCCGCCAAGGCCCGGAAGGTCTCTACCCTGCGGTCCTTTTTCAAATTTTTGCACGGCAAAATGAAAATGATAGATGAAAACCCCGCCAGCGAACTGGAAACGCCCAAGACTCCTTCGCGGCACCCGGTATACCTTACCCTGGCCGAAGCAAGAGAGCTTTTGGAAGCTGTAGAGGGCGAATTCAGGGACAGGGACTACTGCATCCTTACGCTGTTTCTAAACTGCGGTCTCAGGCTCTCGGAACTGGTAGGCATAAACATAAGCAATATACGGGGCGATACCATGACGGTTATAGGAAAAGGAAACAAGGAAAGGACTGTTTACCTTAACGATGCCTGCCTTAAGGCCATTGAGGATTACCTGCGGGTAAGGCCGCGGGACGGCGTCAGGGACAGGGATGCCCTGTTTTTAAGCAAAAGAAAGCAGCGAATTAGCAACAAAACGGTGCAGCACATAGTGAAAAAATACGTGGAAAAGGCCGGCCTGGACACCGAAAGATACTCCACCCACAAGCTGCGGCATACGGCCGCCACGCTAATGTACAAGCATGGTGACGTGGACATAAGAGCGCTGCAGCAGATTCTGGGCCATTCCAGCATATCCACCACCCAGATATACACCCACGTTGACGACAAGAGGCTTAGGGATGCTATAAAGAAAAACCCCCTTTCCAAGGCAAGAAAGGATTCCCCCACTCTAAATGTAAAAAAGAATATGGATGAATAATATATGGATATAATCATCACACCATCTGCATGTGAAAAGCGGCGGTTTTTTTAACCGCCGCTCCAGCTATTCCAAGTTATTTTACATAGCTATTCCGCTGCCGCAACAACAGTTTTTCATTTCCGTTCAAATGTCATGCTTCCATCCCCGCCCATTAGTCGTGTCATTTCTTCAATGCGTTCTAACGGAAATGGCGGTGATACCAAAGGCCTCATAGCAATGGACATTAGCTTCATTGGATTATCGTCTGCCGCTATTCGATTTGAGACGAATTTTCCGCAGAGTCGGCATCTATGAATGATAGCCCATTCACCACCTGCGCGCGCCCACACAGCTACCGGCTCCATAATACCACCACAATCCGAACCTCTATCGCCGGGTTCGTTATCAACATGCAAACTACACAAGCAATTTGAACAATGATTTCTATGGTCGGTTCCGGCATTCGCCGATGTCATTAAGCGTCCACAGGTTTTGCAAACAAAGCTGTCGTTGCAAGCATGGTTTTTATAATATCCTTTTTGATACGTTTTCCTCTTGTTTTCCCGGTTCAAGGTATTGCCTCCTATCGCAAAGTATATGCGTACCAAATAGCCTTGCGAAAATAAAAAAACGCAGTTACCCACTGCGTCGTTAAACAAACAAAAGAAAGCGGTAAATAGACACTTCTTCGTCATTTCGTAAGGCATATGGGTACACGAAATAAGCAGGTCAAAATCCCGCTTCTGTGACACAAACAATTGCCTTATCGAATGACCGGCATCCATACACCTCTTTCTTATATAAATGTAGTTTACCGCTATATTGTTGAATTGTCAAATTATTGTTTTGCGTTACTTCCGATATTCCATCAAACGGTATGCGGGGCAGCTGTGACCACATTTGCACACCTTTGAACTATTTTTTTAAAAAATCTCCGGAAAGGCCTCTAATTTGACCCATAACAAAATTTACCCGTTTTATAGACCAATTCCCCTATGTATAGTCAATTTTTACGTTATAGGCCCTTACAAGGCCTGCTTTTTTGTGCTGTTCAGAGGATGTCATTTAAGCAGGCCTTCATTGGCCTAAAATTTCTATTTCCAGCTGTGCAAGTATTCAACTTGTTCACTGCTTAGGCTGTCAATGCTTATCCCCATGCCCTTTAGCTTCATTAAGGCAACCCGGCGGTCTATTTCCGGCGGTATTTCATATACCCTGTTTGAAAGCCTGCCCCGGTTTTCCAGGATGTATTTTGCCGCCAGGGCCTGTATGCCGAAGGACATATCCATTATTTCAATCGGGTGCCCGTCTCCCGCCGCCAGGTTGACAAGCCTTCCCTCCCCCAGCAGGAAAACTTTTTTGCCGTTCCTCAGCGCATAGGATTGTATATTTGGCCTGGCCAACCCTTTTTCAACACATTCTCTCTCCAGGGCCTCTATATCAATCTCCACGTTGAAGTGGCCTGCATTGGCCAGAACCGCTCCATCCTTCATGTTCGGGAAATGTCTTTCGTTTATGACGCCGCAGCAGCCGGTAACGGTAACAAAAAAGTCTCCTTTTGGTGCCGCCTCATCCATGGTCATCACGCTGTGGCCGTCCATGGCTGCCTCCAGGGCCTTTATCGGGTCCACTTCACAAACAATTACCCTGGCACCCAGACCTTCCGCCCTTGCTGCCACACCTTTGCCGCACCAGCCGTAGCCCGCCACCACCACCGTTTTCCCGTTTACCTGGAGGTTTGTGGTTCTCATTATGCCGTCCCATACTGACTGGCCGGTACCATACCGGTTGTCGAACAGGTGTTTGCAGTAGGCGTTGTTTACCGCCATCATCGGGATTTTCAGGTCCCCCTTTTCCTCCATGGCCCTAAGCCTGCTTACACCGGTTGTGGTTTCTTCGCATCCCCCAATCACGTTGGCCCGAAGGTCCTCCCTCTTGGTGTGCAGCATATGTACCAGGTCTCCCCCGTCATCTATTACAATGTCCGGCTTGCAGGACAGCGTATATTCTATATGCTGCCGGTATTCCTCCGGCGTTGAATTGTGCCAGGCATATACGTTAATCCCTTCTAACGCCAACGCGGCCGCCACATCGTCCTGGGTTGAAAGGGGGTTGCTGCCGGTAATGCTGACCATTGCCCCTCCGGCCTTAAGGACAAGCGCCAGGTATGCCGTTTTTGCCTCAAGATGCACCGATACGGCCACCTTTATTCCATCAAAGGGCCTGTCCCTCTCAAACTCCCTTTTTATGCCGTTAAGCACCGGCATGAAATTGCCCGCCCACTCAATCTTTTTCCTGCCGTCTTCCGCAAGTGTAATATCCCTGATTACGCTTTCCATGTAATACCCTCCCCCGCCGGTTTTCTATTGCCTCCCCCGCTGGTTTCGCTTATTCAAATATACCATAAGTATCACAAAAAAGCCCCCTAGGGGGCGAATTTTATTCATCCATTATTTCATCTATGTCTATGGCAATATAGTCCGCATCCCGGTCAATGCAGCGGCAGCAGTTGTCGCAGACCTTGCCGCTGTCCAGGTCGCATACAAGACACTCGCCGCAGTTGGTACAGGGCCTGTCCTCCAAAACACACTGTTTAATCATGGTATCAACTCTTTCTTTTTCTTATATTATATCCAATAATAATCAATTTTTACAGGACAGTTTATTATATAGCTGCGACTTCCAGCCAACGTTTTTTCAACAAGGAAATCATTCATTAAGGGCGGTTAGTTCTATCTGAATTGAACTATTATTAATTCTAGCATTAGCGAGTTTTACATATTCAGGTTTGATGTCATATCCTATATAATATCTATCATTTTTAAGAGCAGCTAGGCATGTTGTGCCACTTCCACAAAATGGGTCAAGAATCACGTCTCCTTTAAATGAATAAAGCTGAATTAATCGATGAGGCAGTTCCTCTGGAAAAGGAGCTGGATGACCAATGCTTTTCGCTGATACAGCCGGAAAAGTCCAGACGCTTTTGGTCCATTCCAAGAATTGATCCTTAGTTATTGTATTCTGCTTACCGTTACTCCTTCTTGAAAAAGATTCTTTAGAAAAAACCAAAATATACTCATGCGTATCTCTTAATACAGGATTTGAAGCCGACATCCAGCTGCCCCACGCTGTTGAAGGACTAGCGCTTGCTGCCTTATCCCAAATTATTTCACCTCTCATTAGATACCCAATTTTTAACATATCCTCAATAATGTATGAATGTAAAGGAATGTATGGTTTCCTACCTAAATTGGCAATGTTTATACAAGCTCTTCCGCCCGTAACTAGCTTCTTATATGTTTCTAGGAAGACTCTATATAGTAGTTCCCGATATTCCTCTAAGGACATATCTTCGTCATATTCTTTTTTGACATTATAGGGAGGTGACGTAATCATTAAATGAACACTATTGTCCGGAATCTCACTCATAGATTCACTAGACTTACAGTAGATCCTGTTCAGTTTGTCAGCAGGAACCCTATTCTCCTTATATACTAAGGGCTGCTTAATATTGTTTTGACCAGTATATAGTTTACTATTATAAAACTCTGAAGAGTCATGATTTATTCTACCTGGTGTTCCGAAGGAACTAGTTTTTGTGCCTATCCTTTTTACCAACATAATCACTCTCCAATAAGTCTTATAAATAATTCGCCTTTTTCTTCGTAGGTTTTTTGTTTATTTGCAGTTTCTATTATTCTTCCGAGTTCTTCTTTGTTCTTCATGCATGATAAAAATATAATTTCCTGAGAAAATAACTGATTGATTTTGTATTGTAATTCCTTTATACTGTCAAATCTAAAAAACCCGCCTTTTTGTGTTGTTTTAATATTTTCTTTATTATTCTTACAATCCAAAGGTTCAGGGTTTATAGACCAAAAACCTTGGATAATACCCGTTTTATATAATTGGTCCACTTTATGGTAATAGCTTTCGGTAATAGGAGTATTCCCTAAAACTATTATTGGAATTCGCGCAGCTTTCGGACTGGAGATCCTTATGTTTACACTTTTCCCAATGGCTTTAAGCATAGAATCAGACCTCAGCAATCCCGGATTTCCAGAATGTGTTTTGTAGTCGCCTATGCATATAAAACGGTCATTATTTTGATTATCTTTTATGTATTCCCAGTTCCATACTATCGACATTTTAATTTCAAAAATTGCAACAATATCTTCAGGTTTTTGCTCAACACCACTTCTTCTAGATACTACAACATCTCCTGGAGATTGTCTAGTTAATGCAAGTTCATCGCAAATTGCACCCTGGATTACATGCAGTTTATCATTTTTAACTATCTGCTGAATAATATTTGCTGACCACTTTTCAGTAAAATTGCCTATTAGTGCATTCCTACTCTGAAGTGTTGTTCTACTACCTCTATATTTTCGCGGCCAATAAGCAAAAAATTTGCCATCATTTGTAACATAAAACAATTGCTCAGGTGTTACTAGATCAGAATCTAGTGATTTTTGAAAAAATTCTATCTCTGTGTCCTTGCACCATAAATCTGTCAACACCGACATCCCCCGTATAAAAAGTTCGGTTATCCGATTTATAATAATAAGTCTACTATTGATACTATTCAACGAAACTAGATAATCTCCTTTAAATATTTCAAAACAATGGTAACTATTATGGCTCAAGTAAATAATTCCTACTACTCATTGGTAGCGATTAAGAACTTTACCGCTCCGGGGGTATTAAAAGCACCTGGCCCGGCATTATGTCGGGGCTTTTCATGCCGTTTTCCTTCATAATATCGTATATGTATCTTCGGATATCTCCCTTTCCGTCGGTATGCTCCCTGGCTATGGCCCACAGCGTGTCCCCCGGCCTTACTTTATATTCCCGGAAAACCGGCACCGTCTCACCCCTGGCGCTCACTTGGTTAACCAGGCTGCCCAGCAGCGACATCATGGACATGGTTATTATAACTATTAAGGCTCCCGTTATCTTTTTCACACTATCATCCTCCCGAACTAATGTTCGATTAAATTATACAGGAACATACGTTCCCTGTCAAGGAAAAATAATGAAATTTGCGAACATTTGTTTGATATCTTCTAAATATTGTGATATAATTCTTACAAAGTAGGAAAGGAGTTGTCGCCGTAATGAAAAAGAAACCACTATCCGGTAAGCAGTTGGAAGTCCTGGAGTTCATTAAGAGTGAACTTTTTAAAAAGGGCTATCCCCCATCGGTTAGGGAGATATGCGAAGCGGTTGGCTTAAAGTCAACGTCCACTGTACACGGCCACCTTGAAAGGCTTGAGAGGAAAGGGCTGATACGCAGGGACCCGACAAAGCCCAGGGCTATTGAAGTGCTGGACAGCTCTCCGCTGTCCATCGCAAGGGATATGGTAGAAGTGCCCATAGTAGGAAAGGTCACTGCAGGACAGCCAATCCTGGCCGTTGAGAACATAGAGGATACCTTTCCGCTGCCGGCGGATTTCCTTCGGGGCGACGACAATTTCATACTTACCGTACGGGGCGAGAGCATGATTGAGGCGGGCATTCTGGACGGCGATTATGTAGTGGTAAAGCAGCAGAATTATGCCAACAACGGGGATATTGTGGTAGCGCTCATAGAAGACGAAGCCACCGTTAAGCGTTTTTATAAAGAAAAGGACCATATAAGGCTCCAACCGGAAAATTCCTTCATGGAGCCGATACTGGTCCAGGATGTGACCATACTGGGCAAAGTAACGGGTGTATTTCGCAGGCTCTAAGAAACGGGGACACACCGCAATGTGATGTGAGAGGGAGACTGTAATAAATTTTGTGTTTGATGAAAAACTAAGCTCCTTCTTGGCAAGAATCAAATAACTAAGCCAAGGAGGAGTTTTTTATGGGACTATTGCCAAGGGAACAATTAAGGCAGCTAAT
>Ga0116188_1002041_pt1 | contig 16384 bp, 8 predicted proteins | sample AD_JPNTR2_MetaG_FD_89807 | JGI IMG/M metagenome (GOLD analysis project Ga0116188, IMG submission 89807) | Active sludge microbial communities of municipal wastewater-treating anaerobic digesters from Japan - AD_JPNTR2_MetaG | ecosystem: Engineered > Bioreactor > Anaerobic > Digestate | place...
AAATGGTGGAAATTGCGATACCGGTTAATCCCCTATATCGTCCAACAAAGCAAAAAAACGACCCAGACGGGTTTTCCTGTGATAAGGGCATTGATTTTACATCATCCCGATGACAGGACCTGTCGTCACATCGATGATCAATATTATTTCGGCGACCATATGATGGTGGCACCGGTGATGAATTCGTCAGGCAGGCGCGATATCTATTTGCCCGAAGGGAAATGGGTTCACTTTTTTACCCGTGAAATTTTTGAAGGGCCGCGTTGGTTGAAGGATGTTGTGGTCCCTTTGGAAGAGATGCCTGTTTATGTGAAATACGGGGAATCTATCCCTATGTATCCTGAAGATGTGAGCTGTACGGATGAAATGGATATGAAAAAAGTTGTCGAAGTTGTATTTGATTAAAAAAGAAAGCATGCAAACCTGGAAATCGAATTTTGAAGAAACAAAACAACATTATCTGGATTGGTGGGATCATAAAGGTATCGTTTTGTCCATGTGGGAACACATTCCGAAAGGGGGCGAGCCATATGAAAATGTTCCACCGCCACCCCCCTGCAAAGATTGGAATCAGTTTTGGTTTGATCCCGAATGGAGGTCGGCTTATCTGCATTACACCATGTCGAGAAATTCGTATCTTGCGGACATTCTTCCCATTGCCAACACGCAATTGGGCCCAGGTTCTCTTGCTGCCATTTTGGGATCTGAGCTGGAAGCCAGAGAGGATACCATTTGGATAAGAGAAAAACCGGATTTTGACGGTCGTATTGTTTTCGACGAAAACAACAAATGGTGGAAATTACATAAAGATCTGTTGCAGGCGTGCAAAGCCAGATCGCAGGGCAAATACTTGGTTGGCTGCCCCGATTTGGTGGAAGGATTGGATGTGTTGGGCAGTCTTAAAGGATCGGATAATGTGCTTATGGATTTGGTGATGAATCCGGAGGAGACTCTTCGCCAATTGCATGAGATCAATACGGTTTATTTCAGGGTTTTCGATGAAATTTACGATATCATCAACGTCAATGGAGAAATGGGCTTCTGTTATTTTTCACTTTGGGCACCGGGAAAAGTGGCAAAATTACAGGCTGACTTATCCATCATGATTTCCGAAGAAGACTACCGCACTTTTTGTCAACCGTTTTTACGTGAACAATGCAACAACATAGACTACACGCTCTATCATTTGGATGGGGTGGATGCTATTCGTCATTTGGATGCCGTTTTGGAAATTGAAAACCTCAAGGCTGTCCAGTGGACTCCGGGTTATGGCCAACCTCAGGGAGGGAATTCTAAATGGTATCCTTTGTATAAGCGGATTCTTTCAAGCGGAAAATCCGTGATGATAAACTGGGTGACATTGGATGAGATAGCGCCCTTGATCGATAATATCGGAAATCAGGGATTACATATCAATGTCGATTTCAAATCGGAAAAAGACATAGAAAAAGCATTAAAAATCGTGGAACGATACCGATGATTTTATACTCGAAAAAGAGTCGGGAAAGACAAAAAAAATAAGGCCGGATGGAAGACCTGATTCATTTATCAACAGCTGATGTTGTCGTAATTCTTGTTTATGTCGTTGTCCTGATAGGCATTGCCTGCTGGGCGGGTTTTGCGAAGAAAAACAGGAGCGATGATCTTTTCCTTGCCAATAAATCGTTGGGATGGTTTGCCATCGGACTTACGATGTGGGGGACTAATGTCGGTCCTTCCATGTTGATAGCCAACGCCAGCAGCGGCTATGAAAGCGGCATTGTGGCAGGAAATTTTTCTTGGTATGCCTTTCCGTTTATATTGATGCTGGCTTTTGTTTTTGCACCTCGTTATTTGGGTGCAAAAGTAACCACACTGCCCGAATATATGGGGAAGCGTTTTGGCGCAACCACACAGCGATATATTGCTTGGTATTCCATTCTGACGATTTTGATATCGTGGTTGGGATTAACCTTGTTTTCCGGAGGGATTTTTATGGCACAGCTTCTGGATTTTCCTTTGTGGGGTTGCATCGTTATTCTGGTTACGATTTCGGCATTGTTTGTCGTGATTGGAGGTTTAAAGACGATAGCCTATACCAATGTTTTTCAAATGCTTTTATTGATCGGTGTATCGGTTTTACTTGTGGTGATGTCGGTCCATAGGGTAGGTGGAATAGGGGAAGTGATCGAAGCCACACCTTCTTCCTATTGGAAATTGTTTCAACCTTTGAGCGACAAGGATTTTCCATGGTTGGCTATCCTTTTGGGATACCCGGTTATGGGCATTTGGTTTTGGTGTACCGATCAGTCGATGGTGCAATCGGTTTTGGGAGCAAAGAGTTTGGAAGAAGGACAGAAAGGGGCAAATTTTACGGCATGGTTGAAACTGATCGATATTCCTCTTTTTATTCTTCCCGGTATATTGGCCTATCTGCTTCTTCCCGGTCTGACAAATTCGACCGATGCTTATCTGAAGTTGGTAAAAGCGGTTTTTCCTTCCGGATTGTTGGGTTTGGTTGTTATTGTGATGATGGCGGCTCTGATCAGTACCATTAGCTCGGCTCTGAATTCGTTGAGTACGGTTTTTACGATGGATATATACATTAAACGTTACAAACCTGATGCCCAAAGCAAAGAAATAAAAAAAACGGGACGCTTGGTAGTGTTGGCAGGTACTTTTCTTTCTATTTTTTTGGCCATTGGAATATCTTTTATTCAGGGATTAAGTTTTTTCAATATTTTTCAATCGGTTTTAGGATTTATAGCGCCGCCTATGTCGGTAGCTTTCTTGTTTGCCGTATTGTGGAAAAAGACGTCGCGCAAAGCCATAAATCTAGTACTTTCATTGGGAACGGTTTTCAGCTTGGGTATCGGTATTCTGTACTACACTAATCTTATTTTTAACAGTGTCCATTTTTTATATGTCTCTTTCCTTATCTTTGTTTTGTTGTCGGTTTTTGTGTGGCTGTTTTCTTTTATTAGCAAGGAATCAGACGAGTCTGTTCCGATATTGAATTACAAACCGATAAAAGTAAATAGGTCGGTAAAAATTTCATGGAGTGTTTTAATTGTTGTGATGATCGGGATGTATATCCTATTTAATTAAGTTGAATGATAAAATGAAATCGGAATTATTGAATAAATTGTTTGAATGTGTAGAATTCGGCAAAATCAATCTTGAATCGCCTTACCCACCTCAAATGAAAGGGATGCCGGGTGCAGATGAAATTACCCGCGAGGCTCTTGAATCTGGGATAACACCTGATGAGATATTAAATAAAGCTCTTATTGCGGCGATGGATAAAGTGGGGCAAAAATTTTCCGAAAAAAAGATTTTTGTTCCTCAAATGTTATTGTCTGCGAAAGCAATGAATGCATCCATGGCACATTTAAAACCTTATTTTGCAGATGGTTCCGTAAAACGTAAGGGTGTTTTTATTTTGGGGACGGTTTTTGGCGATTTGCATGACATCGGTAAAAACTTGGTGGGAATGATGATTGAAGGAGCAGGTTGGGAAGTAATCGATTTAGGTGTAGACGTAAAAATCGATACATTTGTAAACAAAGTTAAGGAATATCCCGATGCACCTGTGGGTATTTCTGCATTACTCAGCACAACCATGATCAATATTAAGCCTGTTATTGAGGCTATTAAAACGGTTTCCCCAAAAACAAGAGTCATTGTTGGAGGTGCGCCCCTTTCGGCAGAGTTTGCTGCATCGATCGGAGCAGATGCATATGGGAAAAATCCGCAGGAAGGAATAAAATGGTTGGAATCGATATATCTTCATAACATAGGAAAAGAATAACAGAAAATGAAAAAATGCATGGCTTTGCCCTTTATCACTCATCCGGGAATCGAATTGATCGGAAAAACGGTAAAGGATGCTGTCTCTGACGGAAAAATTCAGTATGAAGCGATGAAAGCAGTTTCGGAAGAATTTAACACCTCAGGCTGTACGGCTATTATGGATTTAACGGTAGAAGCAGAAGCTTTTGGTGCAGAAATCAGTATGCCGGAAGATGAGATACCTACCGTTAAGGGCAGATTATTGAAAAGCGCTGCTGATGTGGAAAAGTTGACTGTTCCCGATTTAGGACAAGGTCGTTTGAAGGAATTTTTAAAAGCCAATAAATTGGCTGCAGAAAATATTGTGGATAAACCGGTGTTTTCGGGATGTACAGGTCCTTTTTCCCTTGCGAGTAGATTATACGATATGTCGGAAATCATGATTTCGATATACACTGAACCCGAAACGATTTTGTTGTTGCTTTCAAAATGTACGGAATTTTTGATCCGGTATTGTACGGAGCTGAAAAAAACAGGTACGGCCGGTATCGTTATGGCTGAACCTGCGGCAGGATTATTATCTGATGAGGATTGTAATATGTATTCGTCAGGTTTCGTGAAAAAGATTGTAAATGCTGTGCAGGATGATGATTTTACAGTTATTCTACACAATTGTGGAAATATGGGTCAGTGTACACATGCCATGATCGCAAGTGGTGCGAATGCTTTGCATTTTGGCAATGCAGTGAATATGGTGGAAGTGTTGCAGGAATGTCCTTCCGATAAAATTGTAATGGGGAATATAGACCCGGTTCGTGTTTTCAAACAATCCGATCCGAATACGGTTCGAGAAGTTACCGCCGATTTACTGGAACGAACAAAAAATTATGCCAATTTTGTAATTTCAAGCGGTTGCGATATTCCCCCTCATACGCCTCTTGAAAATATTCGCGCTTTTTTTGAAGTCGTAGCGAGATATAATGACAAAATTATGGGGCGTTGTTGATGATCGGTTCATTTCAGCATTTTCGGTTTTCTTTTCGTGAAGTAGCCCCAACGATGAATGAGGTTCTCGAGTATGTCCGATCCTCAAGATTGGACAGAGAACATCCGGCAGTAGTATTTACTGAACAGGTTCTTAGGCAATTGGATAATTTGCAAGGCATCTGTGGAGGATACGTCATAAAGAAAAATGAACCGGTATTACCAACAGCAGGGGTGGTAAAAATTGATGATTTTACCTTGCATGTCGGAAAGCAAATTTCAAGGTACTTGAAAGAAGCTTCATATATGGCGCTTTTTCTTTGCACTGCCGGTCCCGATTTTTCCGAAATAGCCGGGAAATTGAATCATGAAGGCAATTGGATGGAGGCATACCTTGTGGATGCGATTGGTTCGTTGACGGTAGAAAAGGCGATGAATATCATCTGGAGCAATCTTGAAGAATCGATGGATAAAGAGGGATTGAAAATCAGCAACCGTTATAGTCCGGGTTACTGCAATTGGGATGTATCGGATCAGGAGATATTATTTTCATTGATCGGAGATAATCCAACAGGAATTGCTCTAAGTGAAACGTGTCTTATGTCACCGGTAAAATCGGTAAGTGGTATTATCGGAATCGGTGAAAATCTGAAAAGGTATAAATATGGATGCAAAATATGCAATAATCAGACATGCATTTATAGAAAGTTAATTCATGAATAAAGGAAGAATACATTTAAGAGTAGTATTTGCTAGTTGGTTTTTTACGATTTGCGGTTTTTTGGCTGCACAATCTACAGTTTCTCAATCCAAAATGGAAGAGATTTACGAAGAAATCAAAACACCTTACAAATACGGCTTAGTCATTGCCCCAACCACCAATAATTACAAAGTGGATTGCCCATCGGTGTTTCATCATGGCGATAAATGGTACATGACTTATCTGGTTTACGATGGCAAGTCAGGTAAAGATGGAAGAGGATATGAAACGTGGTTGGCAGAGAGCGATGATTTGTTGCGATGGGAAACCTTGGGTAAAGTTCTTTCTTTTCGGGAAAAAGGATGGGATAAAAACCAACGAGGCGGTTTTGTTGCATTGGGAGAAAATACGTGGGGAGGCAGTTATGCGTTAAATACTTTTAAAAATAAATATTGGATGACATACATTGGTGGAGACAAACCCGGATACGAAACCGCACCTTTGAAAATCGGGCTGGCTTTTACGGAAAAGGACCCTTCCCGATCTCATGAATGGAAGAGTTTGGATAAACCCATCCTTTCACCAGACGATAAAGATGCACAGTGGTTTGAGAAGATTACCCAATACAAGAGTAGCGTGTTTTGGGATAAGTCCAACACATTAGGCAAGCCCTTTGTTATGTTTTACAATGCAGCCGGTATTCATCCGGAAACAAAAGTTAAGGCAGAGAGGATAGGTATTGCATTGTCGGATGACATGATTCATTGGGAACGTTATAAAGATAATCCTGTTTTTTCTCACGAGGAGGGGATCTCGGGGGATGCTCATATTCAAAAAATAAACGATGTATATGTGATGTTTTATTTCGGAGCTTTTCACTCATCGAGGAGATATAAGGCATTCAACACCTTTGCCTGTTCATATGATTTGGTCAACTGGACAGACTGGAATGGAGACGATCTCATTATCCCTTCAAAAAATTATGATAATCTGTTTGCTCACAAGTCGTCCGTTATAAAACATGATGGGGTGGTTTATCATTTTTATTGTGCGGTGAACGAATATGATCAACGGGGTATTGCCTTGGCTGTTTCCAAACCTATGGGAAGATCAAAAGTTCATTTTCCGGAACCGGATCAAAAAGGTAAACGGGGAATTGTTTCGCTAAACAACGATTGGTACTCTGTTGCTTCTGGTGAAAACAGCAATGAATACGATACCTTTGTTGTTGATGGCACTTGGGAAAAAGTGAATATTCCCCATAATTGGGATGATTATGGAGGGTATCGGCAGTTGGTACATGGCAACAGGCATGGAAATGCATGGTACAAAAAAACTTTTTTTCTACCCGATTACAATGCCGACAAGCGTTTTTTTATTCGTTTTGAGGGAGTGGGAACTTATGCGACTGTTTATATGAACGGCGAAAATCTAGGTCGACATTTAGGTGGAAGAACCACATTTACTCTGGACGTGACGGATGCTATGAAAAAAGGAACAGAAAACGTGATTGCTGTTAAGGTAGAACATCCTTCTTTCATTACCGATATGCCTTGGGTTTGTGGTGGTTGCTCATCTGAATGGGGATTTTCTGAAGGGTCGCAGCCGTTTGGAATATTTAGGCCTGTAACGCTGGAAATTACAGACAAAATTCGGATAGAACCTTTCGGTGTCCATATTTGGAATACCGATACCTCGTACTTGCATATCGAAACTGAGATTAAAAATTATGGTGACACACCCGAAACTTTTGAATTGGTTAGCAAACTAAACGATGATAACGGCATTGCCGTTTTTCGACTTTCAGATACCATCACGCTTCAACCGGGAGAAACCAAGATTGTAAAGCAAATCAGTCCGGCGATTAAAAATCCACATTTGTGGTCGAACGACGATCCTTACCTCTATCGGTTGGCATCTATGATAAAAAGAAGTGGAAAAACTACCGATGAACTCACCACTCCTTATGGGATTCGAACGATCAGTTGGCCGCTTCACGGAAAAGATAAAGATCCAACATTTAAACTTAATGGGGAAAAGGTGTTTTTAAACGGGATTTGCGAATATGAGCATCTATTTGGTCAATCGCATGCTTTTTCGAAAGATCAGATTCTTTCGCGGGTGAAACAAATCAAAAGTGCGGGCTTCAATGCATTTAGAGATGCACATCAGCCTCACAATTTATTATATCAGCACTATTGGGATAAAACCGGTATTTTGTGGTGGCCACAATTTTCAGCTCATATTTGGTACGACACTCCTGATTTTAGAAATAATCTTAAAGCACTGCTTCGTCAATGGATTAAGGAGAGGCGTAATTCTCCTTCCATCATCATGTGGGGATTACAGAACGAAAGTGTTTTACCCAAAGAATTCGCGGAAGAATGTGTTGAGATTATTCGAGAGATGGATCCCACTGCTTGTAATCAACGGATCATAACCACGTGCAATGGCGGAGAGGGAACAGACTGGAATGTGCCTCAAAATTGGTCAGGAACTTATGGTGGTGATCCCGACAAGTATGCCGATGAACTAAAGAAGCAGTTGTTGAATGGCGAATATGGTGCTTGGCGTTCCATCGATTTGCATTCAGAAAGAGATTTTGATCCTCAGAACATATGGAGCGAAGATAACATGTGTTTGTTGTTGGAGAAAAAAATCCGTTTGGCTGAATTGGCAAAAGACAGTTGTTGTGGTCACTTTTTATGGCTTTTCAATTCACACGATAATCCCGGCAGGAAACAACCTGATGAAGGGTATCGCCTTATCGATAAGATAGGCCCTGTTAATTATAAAGGTCTGTTAACTTCGTGGGGAGAACCCGTTGATGCTTATTATCTTTACAAGGCGAACTATATTTCAGCTAAGAAGGATCCCATGGTGTATATTGTATCTCATACATGGACGGATCGATGGAAAACGCCGGGAGCCAAAAGTGAGATCAGGGTTTTTTCGAATTGCGATGAAGTGGAGTTATTTAATGATGTACGATCGGAATCGCTGGGAAGATTGAAAAAAGGTCCGATAGGTACGCATTTTGAGTGGAATAATGTAACTATTAAATACAATGTACTTTATGCAGTGGGTTACGTGAATGGAAAACCTATGGCCGAAGATTATATCGTGTTGGATCATTTGCCAAAATCTCCCCGTTTCGACCAATTTTATCACGATTTGAAGCCTTTATTGGCACCTCGGGAAGGATATAATTATATTTATCGGGTAAATTGCGGAGGGGATCCGTATGTAGATCAATATGGCCAACGATGGGAGGCCGACAGAGCAAAAGCAGATACCAATGTGTGGGGGTCAACTTCATGGGCTGACGATTACGAAGGGGTCAATCCTTATCAAGCAAGTCAGCGTTATACAAAAGATCCGATAAAAGGAACGAAGGATTGGGACTTATTTGGCACTTTTCGCTACGGACGACATAAGTTAGCCTATTATTTTCCGCTTCCCGATGGGGAGTATCGTGTTGAACTTTATTTTGTGGAACCTTGGTATGGAGCAAGCGGAAACACCGATTGTGAAGGATATCGGATTTTTGATGTTGCAATAAATGATTCGGTTTATATTGATGATTTGGATATTTGGGCTGAAGCTGGACATGATACTGCATTCAAACACGTGGTACAGGTCCGGATTGATGGAGGGGTGATGAAAATATCTTTTCCGGAGGTAAAAGCAGGGCAGGCTGTAATTTCGGCTATAGCCATCGGTTCCAAAAATCGCGATATTCAACTTCAGATTCCATCTTCTACAAGCGATTGGTCATGGAAGAACATAAAAAGAGTGGTCAAGACCCCTCTTGATGCATTGCCTGAAGGAAAAGAGACACGGCTTACCACAATCTATCGGGCAGAACAAGCCAAAGTAAACGGTCGTAACAAAGAAAAAATAGTTAAGGATCAAACATTTATTGTCTTTTTGGATAACAAACAGGGAAGCATTGAATGGGATATTTCGGTAGGTGTTGCCAACAAATATGCACTGAGATTTGATTTTATGAATGTAAATGATTGTCCCATTGACGTAAAAATCAGAGTTATCGATTCGGACGGCATTGTACATAAAGAGGACACCATTACATTCCCGGTAGCCACTGAAAAAAGAAGGACGTTGAGTACAGATACCGGTGGATACATTAATGCAGGACATTATAAGATTCAACTCTCGGCAGAGAATATGAGCGGTTTATGGTTGGGTAATTTAACTGTTCAGTAAATAATAATAAAATTGGATTTGAAAAGTATGATGGGATGGATAGAGATTAATTTATTAAAAGACGATAAGATAAAGAGAAGGTGTTTTGTCTTATTTTTTTATATTTATACCGTTTTGTTTAATGTAATGGGGCAGAACATCGAATGGGAAAATCAACACCTTTTGCAGTTTCGTCGTGAAGCTGCTCGATCTTCTTTTATCCCTTTCTATGAAATTGAGAATGATCGAATGCTTTCGTTAGATGGGATGTGGAAGTTTAATTGGGTTCCGATTCCCGAAAAACGTTCTATCGATTTTTATAAAACCGATTTCAATGATTCGGATTGGATTGATTTTCCTGTTCCTGCTAATTGGGAGGTCAATGGTTTTGGTACCCCTATTTATATAAGTGCGGGATACCCGTTTAAAATACACCCACCTTTGGTAACGACAGAACCGAAACGTACTTATACAACGTTCAACGAGAGAAATCCTGTCGGATCTTATCGCCGTTCTTTTGTACTTCCGAAAAGGTGGGATCACAACGAAGTTTTTATTCATTTCGAAGGCGTTCAAAGTGCTTTCTACGTTTGGATAAACGGGCAAGAAGCAGGATTTAGTAAAGGGAGCATGGAGCCTTCGGAGTTTAGGATAACGCCTTATCTCAAGAAAGGGGAAAATCAAATTGCCATAGAAGTGTATAAATATTCGGACGGAAGTTATCTCGAAGATCAGGATATGTGGCGTTTTGGAGGTATTCCTCGATCCGTTTATCTGTATGCCACAGAAAATATTCGTATTCAGGATTATGCAGTACGGACGATTTTGGACGAGGAGTATGAAGATGCTGTTTTGCAAATCGATCCCACGATTGTAGTTTATGGTGCGCAGGAAGGGAAAGGATATACCATAGAGGCTCAACTGTATGATGAAAACAACAATCCCATGTTTCCAATGAATCTCAAGCAGAATGTTGAACCGATACTGAATCTAGATTATCGTGCTCCCATTATGAATGATCGTTATCCGCAAAGAGGAAAACGCAAATTTGGCTGGTTGGAAGCTGAAGTGAGAAATCCTGAGAAATGGACGGCAGAAACGCCATATTTATATACGTTACGGTTGACGTTGAATGATTCAACAGGCAAGATCGTTGAACAAGTCACTTCTAAAATTGGCTTCAGAAAAATAGAAATAAAAAACGGATTATTTTTGGTTAACGGAAAGCAGGTACGATTCAGGGGAGTAAATCGACATGAGCATGATCCTTATACGGCAAAGGTTATGACTGAGGAACGCATGATTCAAGATATTGTTTTAATGAAGCAGGCAAATATCAATGCTGTCCGCACTTCGCATTATCCTAATGTTTCTCGATGGTATGAACTTTGTGATGAGTATGGACTCTATGTGATAGATGAGGCAAATATCGAAACTCATGGAGTAAGAGGAATACTAGCAAGTAACCCTGAATGGACATCTGCTTTCATGGATCGTGCAATGCGCATGGCTATTCGTGATAAGAATCATCCTTCGGTAGTTTGTTGGTCGATGGGAAATGAATCGGGCTATGGATTTAACTTTGCTGCTATCTCGTCTTGGCTAAAAGATTATGATCCAACTCGCCCTATTCATTATGAAGGAGCACAGGACAGCATCAAAGACCCCGAAACGGTAGATATAATCAGTCGGTTTTATCCCAGAGTGCAAAAAGAATACCTTAATCCCAATATTCCTGAAGGAGAGAATAAGGAGCGACCTGAAAATGCTCGATGGGAAAGATTATTGGAAATTGCATATAGAACAAATGACGATCGTCCGGTTCTAACCAGTGAATATGCACATTCCATGGGAAATGCACTTGGAAATTTAAAAGAATACTGGGATGAAATTTATAGTCATCATCGCATGTTAGGTGGCTTTATTTGGGATTGGGTCGATCAAGGAATTTATCTCGAAATGCCAAACGGGAAAATAAAAGTGGCTTATGGAGGTGATTTTGGCGATGTGCCAAATTCTAAAAATTTTTGTCTAAATGGAATCTTGTTTTCCGATAGAGAAATATCACCTAAATATTGGGAAGTGAAAAAAGTCTATCAACCCATTCTCATTGAATTGGATGAGTCTGATTCGTTAAGATTGAAGATTACCAATCGTCATCATCATATTGATCTTTCAAGCTACAAAATATGTTGGAGTATATCTGTGAATGGGAAAAAAACGGAAAGTGCCGAAATGACTGTTCCTTCGGTTCTGCCAGGAGAATCGGTGTATAGGAATATTCATTTGAATAAAGCTCTTCCCCCAAAGGGCGATATACAACTTATGGTGAGTTTTGTATTAAAAAAAGACAAAAAATGGGCTAAGGCAGGATTTGAAGTAGCAAACGAACAGTTTTGCTTGAGAAACGGTCTTTATGATCGACAGAAAATATGGGAAATCCCGACAAAAAACAGTATCGATGCCTCTGTAGAGGGGAGGATCTTATTGTTGAAAGGCAAGAGTTTTACGTTAAAATGGGATTTAACTGTGGGTGATGCAATATCGCTAATCTACGGAGGTAAAGAAATGTTTGCCCCATCTTCGGATTTGTCTTCTCAATTTTTATTACAAGCCTTTCGTGCACCCACCGATAACGATAGAGGATTTGGAAATTGGCTAGCCGATGATTGGAAAAGGCACGGGTTGGATCATCCGGGAAGAGCAACAAAATCGGTAGAATGGGGGGAAAATTCGGACGGTTCGGTTTGGGTTCATGTCGCTTCGGAAAATGTGTATGCAAGAGGGAGCGTTATTTCCGTTGCTCGCTATACGGTTTTCGGCGATGGTACTATTGATGCCCGGTTCGAATTCCTTCCTACAGGCGAATTACCTGAATTGCCACGCTTGGGCATTGCAATGGTGTTGGATAAAAGTTTGGAATATTTTTCCTGGTATGGACGCGGTCCTCACGAGAATTATCCCGATAGAAAAACTTCTGCTTTCTTCGGCTTGTGGAATTCTACTGTTTCCGATCAATTGGTAAATTATCCTTTTCCACAGGAAAGTGGGAACAAAGAAGAGGTTCAAGTCTTCACGCTTACCGATTGTAATGGGAATGGAATTTGTATATCGGCTCTCGATAAACCTTTTTCAGTTTCGGCATTGCATTATTCTTCAACCGATTTGGCAACAACCTCACATAATTGCGATCTTAAACCTCGTTTGGAAACGATTCTATCGATAAATGTCCAACAATTGGGATTAGGAAATAGTAGCTGTGGTCCGGGCGTTTTGAAATGCTATTCCATAGAAAAGGGAAAACATGAGTTACATTTCAGGATTTCAGCTATCACTAAGTCTTTGGGGCCGGATATGTTGTAGGTCTGCTTATATTGAATTGTCTTTTTCCCGGGTACAAATTTCAGGTATTTACGTCCTACTAAAAATAGGAGACATATCGTAATGAAACGAAAAAACCTTAGGTATAAAAACATAGTTGTTTTTTTGTTCGTTGTTATTTTTGGTGTAAAAGCTCAACAAGAGTTGATTCCTACGACTGTTGTCCATTATCTTTCAGGAAAAGGTGCCGATGATTCGGTTTATTGGGATTTTTATTGTACAGAGGGTTTTAATTCCGGTAAATGGACGAAAATAAAGGTTCCTTCTTGTTGGGAAACACAAGGTTTTGGTCAATTTCAGTACGGTATCGAATTTTATGGGAAACCTTTTCCCGAAGGTATTGCCAAAGAAGAGGGTCTGTATAAATATGAATTTGATGTACCCGATTCCTGGAAAAATCATGCTATATGCTTGGTTTTTGATGGATCCATGACAGATACTGAAGTCAAAGTGAATGGTCTGAAAGCAGGCGAGAAGCATCAAGGAGGATTTTATCGTTTTTCTTATGATGTAACGGATTTATTGAAATATGGGAAGAAGAATCTGTTGGAGGTTACCGTAAAAAAAGAATCGGAGAATGCAAGTGTCAATCTGGCTGAACGTCGGGCCGATTATTGGAACTTTGGCGGTATTTTCAGGCCGGTGTTTCTTGAAATCAAACCGGTAATTCATATTGACAGGGTCGCTATTAATGCTAAGGCTGACGGTTCATTTTATGCCACTTGTTATTTAGGAAGTGCTGCTTCGGAAAATTTAAGCGTAAAGACGGAAATTCTTGATCAAAAAGATAATAAAGTAGCAGAGGGTACCCTTTCCATAAAAAAAGGAAGCGATTGGACGATGATTTCCCTGAATGCAGGTTACCCCGATTTATGGACCGCTGAAACGCCAAATCTGTATAGCGCAAAATTTACGTTGAGTAAAGAAAACGGCAAAGCTGTTCACCGGATTACCGAAAAATTCGGATTCAGAACAATTGAGGTCAAGGAAAGTGATGGACTTTACATCAACGGTGTCAAGGTAAATATTAGAGGGGTAAATCGGCATAGTTTCCGTCCGGAAACAGGGCGTACCTTAGATCGTTCAAAAAATTACGAGGATGTTCGTTTGATTAAGGAGATGAACATGAATGCCGTTCGCTTGTCGCATTATCCTCCCGATCCCGATTTTTTGGAAGCCTGTGACGAGTTGGGCCTCTATGTGATGAATGAACTGGGCGGATGGCACGGAAAATACGATACACCTACAGGGAAAAAGCTGGTGAAGGAAATGGTTACGCGCGATGTGAATCATCCTTCGATTATTTGGTGGAGCAACGGGAATGAGAAAGGATGGAACACTGCTCTAGATGAGGAATTTCATCGGTGGGATCTGCAAAAACGTCCTGTTCTTCATCCCCAAGGGAATTTTGGAGGATTCGAAACCATGCATTACCGTTCGTATGGGGAAACGCAGGCATATATGCGTTTGCCGCAAATTTTTATGCCTACCGAAATTCTTCACGGGTTATATGACGGTGGTTTGGGTGCGGGTTTGTATGATTATTGGGAAATCATGCGCACGCACACTCGTTGCGCCGGTGGTTTTTTATGGGTTTTTGCTGATGAAGGCGTAAAAAGGGTTGACTTGGATGGGCGTATCGATACGCGCGGCAATTACGGGGCCGATGGTATAGTGGGACCTCATCACGAAAGAGAGGGAAGTTTTTACACCATAAAAGAAATATGGTCGCCTGTGCAGATCATGAACGATAAAATCGATCGGGATTTTGATGGTGATTTTATTGTTGAGAACCGCTATGATTTTCTTTCGCTCAATACTTGTTTTTTTACGTGGGAACAGGTTTCGTTTCCTTCGTCATTAAGTTCGGATGGGAAGAAAAAGATACTGAAAAAAGGAGAAGTGAAAGGAAGCGACATCGCTCCGCATAAAAAAGGCATCTTTCATATCGATATGCCTCCTTTTTCGGATGATGTGAACGGTTTATTCCTGACGGCAAAAGATGTTTATGGACATGAGTTGTGGCGCTGGAGTTGGAAAATCGATAAAAAAAATGTTTATAAGAAAAACAACGATGAAAAGAAAGCTGTAGTGAAAAAAATTGTGCCCACTTACAAAGAAGATGGCGATCACATAAAAGTGAAGGTGGGTAATAAAAGTTATGTTTATGACAAAAAAGACGGCTTCCTGAAGCATGTGACAGTAAATAATCGAAAAATATCTTTTGGAAATGGACCTCGATTTGTTGCAGCCCGAAGAGCGGATAGGTCGTTGGATCAGTTTTTTAATCCTGATGATCCCGATGCCAAGAAGCTGGATAGAACCTACAAGGAATTTGTCGATTTGGCCGTAGTGGACAGCATATTTATTCAAGAAAACGAAAATCGGTTAACAGTGAACGTTGTTTACAAATTGGGCAACATGCAGAGATCGACATGGACGGTACATCCGGATGGCTTACTGGAATTGACATATGTTTATCGTTTTGATGCGGTGGTTGATTTGATGGGTATCCGATTCGATTACCCTGAAGACAAGGTAATCGGAAAGCGTTGGCTGGGTGACGGTCCCTATAGGGTTTGGCAGAACAGAATTCATGGTGTAACCTATGATGTTTGGGAAAACGAATATAATGATCCGGTGCCGGGTGAGACGTTCATCTATCCCGAATTTAAGGGTTATTTTTCGAATTGTTCCTGGATGAACATCGAAACACAGGAGGGTTTGATATCGATTGTTAATGAAACTCCAAATACCTATATTGGAATTTATCAACCTCGCGATGGAAGAGATGCCCTATTGTACACTTTACCCGAAAGTGGTATTTCCGTTATGGATGTGATACCGCCGGTTAGAAATAAAGTCAATGCAACCGACTTGATAGGACCTTCTTCTCAGCCTCACTGGGTGAAAGGTGAAAAAAGAGGGAAACTTATTTTTCGTTTTCAATAAATGACGATATGATATGAAGCGATATAGGATTGGCGTAGCAGTGATATTGTTTTCTGTTTTCGTAGGCAATGGCTTGGCTCAGAAAACTTCATTAGAGGAACAATTTTGCAATCCTGTTTCTGAAGAAGCTTCTCCTTGGTCTTTTTGGTATTGGATGTATGGTGCTGTTTCTAAAGAAGCTATCACGGCCGATTTGGAAGCCATGAAGGAAATTGGTTTGGGTGGAGCTTATTTGATGCCTATTCGAAGCCCGTCCGACAACGCTTCTTTCGTTTATTCGACTGCCTGTGAACAATTGACACCTGAATGGTGGGAGTTGGTTCGATTTTCCATGGAAGAAGCCGATCGATTGAAACTTAAATTGGGAATGCACATTTGCGATGGTTTTGC
>Ga0116188_1002045_pt1 | contig 16363 bp, 16 predicted proteins | sample AD_JPNTR2_MetaG_FD_89807 | JGI IMG/M metagenome (GOLD analysis project Ga0116188, IMG submission 89807) | Active sludge microbial communities of municipal wastewater-treating anaerobic digesters from Japan - AD_JPNTR2_MetaG | ecosystem: Engineered > Bioreactor > Anaerobic > Digestate | place...
AACAGATTTGTATGTCAAAGAACGATATCTCCGAAGATACGCTTCAAAACATAACTAAAGGGGTGACATTTTCTCAGTCCATTTCAAGCATTTTTAGGGTGACATTTTCACTGGCCGTTGACACAGAGATCGCCAAATTTAACCCGGGATTATGAAAAATTAACCGATCCAGCGGGCGGCTCTCTCCAGCCGTTCAACCGTCCTATTGCGTCCCAGCAACACTATTATCTCAAAAAGGCCCGGCCCCATGGTTTTGCCGGAAATGGCCAGGCGGGTAGGATGGATCAGGCGGCCGGTGGATATGCCCAGATCTTCGCTCAAGCTGCGGTAAGCCTTTTCAATGGAGTCCAATTCAAAAGGCTCAAGCTTTCGCAGCAGGTCTGCAGCCCGGCGCAGCAGTTCATCGGTGCCTTCCTTGCGGAAATGTTTTTCCACCCCTTTGGGTTCGTAGGAAAAATCATCCCGGTAAAAGTATGTTGAAGCCTCGGCCAGTTCAGCGAGTGTTTTTACCCGGTCGCGGACGGTATCTACTATCTTTTGAAAATAGTCTAGCTCATTTCCTTCGACGGGGGCATGTAGCAGCCCCTCCGCTTCAAAAAAGGGCAAAGCCTTTTCCGTCAGCTGTTCCAGGGGCGCTTCGCGCAGGTAATGTCCATTCATCCAGGTCAACTTGTTGGTGTCATAGATGGCGGCGGTTTTGTTCACCCTCTCCAGTGAGAAAAGAGAGACCATTTCGGAAAGGGAAACAATTTCCTTCTCTCCTGGCGACCAGCCCAGGAGGGCGATATAATTGAGCAGAGCCTCCGGCAAGTAGCCCCGGCCGCGAAACTCTTCCACTGAGGTGGCGCCGTGCCGTTTGCTCAACTTGCTGCGGTCCGGAGCGAGGATCATGGGCACGTGAGCAAAGCGGGGCGCTTCGTAGCCCAGCGCTTCTATGCAGAGCTGCTGGCGCGGAGTATTTGAAAGGTGCTCCTCGCCTCTGATTACATCGCTAATCTGCATCAAGGCATCGTCGACGACACTGGCAAAGTTATAGGTGGGCAGGCCGTTTGACTTGACGATAATGAAATCGTCGAGGTTGCTGTTGTCGAAGCGGACCTCTCCCCGGATCAGGTCCCGGACCACAGTCTCGCCGCGGTCCGGAGTGCGCAGGCGGATTACCGGGCTCCGCCCGGCGGCCAGGTATGCTCTCGTCTCTTCCTGGGACAGGTCGCGGCAGGTTCCCGGGTATAGATAGGGTTTACCGGCTTTGCGAGCCGCTTCCCGCCCGGCGGCAAGCTCTTCGGGGGTGCAATAGCAGTGATATGCTTTATCTTCTTCCAGGAGACGGGCTGCGGCGCGGTTATATTCCTCCAGGCGCTGCGATTGAAAATAGGGCCCCTCATCCCAATCCAGGCCCAGCCAGCGCAAAGAATTAAGCAGCCCATCAGTATACTCCGGCCGGGAACGTTCCAGGTCCGTGTCGTCGATTCTGAGTATGAACGTGCCATTGCTGGCGCGGGCAACAAGATAGTTGAACAGCGCCGTCCGGGCGCCGCCGATGTGCAGCTCGCCCGTCGGGCTGGGAGCAAATCTAACTCTTACCGGCCTCAATAGAGACACTCCTTATCCTGAATTTACCTTATGTAATATAACATAACCAGGATTAATAAGCAACAAAACAAAGGTTTAAGATCGCGTCAAGACACTGTAGGTTTTAAAAGAACCCCACATTCAACTCAAATCGCCATTTGCTTGTTTAGTCCCTTTAATGCCATACGGGTCAGGCTGCTTCTCCCATTGAAAATGGGGACGTTGTTAAGGTTTTCCTTGCCGGCCAGCTTTTTCTCCTTTAGACATCTCAGCTCCCTTTTGACCTCAAGATTTAATTCAACAATAACAGCGGACGATTCTTTTGAAGCCAGGTAATGTTCACGTATTGATTCACTGTTTGCCTTTACCGCGCGCATACTGGCCATATTTTCTGCCCCTTGGAGGCTCCATGCCATCGGCCGGCTGCTTAGGCGAGCCGCCAGGATGTGGCTGACATGCCCTTCAGCACTGCAGCCTATGTGGGGATTCTTAACCCCTGCTTCAATACCGTCCCAGTTGTTTTCGATATACCTGATGGTCTCACGTATTCTTTTCTTTCTTGCCGGCGTATCAGCCAATCTTAAAGCTTCACGAAGATGGCCCAACACAGCCTGCTTGTTAAGCTTCCATATCTCTTCGAAGATGGGCGTTCTTAAATCCGGCGCATGGGCAGTTGCCATTACGATATACTCGCATAGGTGAAATCCGTCCAGGATAAAAATACTTCCCGGGATATACTCCTGCCCGGCTCGAATCCACGGAGCTCCATCGCCAGATAGATAGATCGCCTTGATGCTGGAAAGCTCATAGTGGTCCACTATGTAATCACAAACTTCCATCCAGAACTTTTCCGGGCTTTTGCCCACCGTGGTAAAATACCGGGCATTTTTTAAATGGGGGCGCGGCTCTTTTTCAACTCCTTCATGAACGTAAATAAGCCGGGCCTGGGTCTCCCTGCGCCCTCTCACCTCCACATGATCCTCATCGGCTTCCACATACAGCACAGGGACACGGCGCTTCGTCGGAGGTTCCGCTGCCTTCTGAGCCTCAAATTCTTTTACACAAGCCGCCACAGTTTGCTTGCTAACCTTCAGCTCACTGTTATGCCGGCTAATTTGCAAGGTGGCTTCTTCATAGGACATCGACGCACATGCTTCCGTAAGATCTGCTTTTAAATTTGCTCCCACTCGCTCATGGGGCTTAATGCCCACTTTCTCATCTACCAAATAGGCATATTGCTTGCTCTGTTTATGCCGGTAGTAAGTTCTCTCAAATACTAGCTGGCCAAAAGGAGTTAATATTGCCTTTGGGTCTTTGTTCCGCACGATCGTCCAGTTGCTCTTCCTCTCGTCGCTTTCTCGATACTTCCGGTCTAAAGCCTCCAGCACTTCTTTCAATATCCCACACCCAAGTTTGTCTAACTCTTTCTTCAGCTTAGCCTCAAATGTACGATAATCACAATTGCCTTCCAAAATTTCTAAGACTTTTTCCGCTACCGAAAGGACTTTGCTTTCTACTAAACGAACTATGTTCATGAGGAACCTCTGCCTCCTTCGGGGGTTTTAGTTCGAATGTGAGGTTCCTCTTCTTCTACTTCTATATGGAATTATCCTCCATAACCCTACAGTAATTTTACACTAACAAGGTTTAAACTGGGACAACGGGGACATACCTGTTTGTCCCACTTTGAAGATATAAAAAACTAGCTTTTCCCCTATGCTTTTGTCTTCATCGGCATGAGGGTTGGCGAATACACAAAAGAGCAGTCCAAGTTAAAAAGAAGCTTCAAGCCGTTCTGACGCCTGACACCAGGTAGCAACGAGATTCTTCGCTTCGCTCAGAATGACATACCGGTAAAAGGTGGGGTTTCTCCCCGCCCGGGGTAGACACTCTGATTTCCTGATTTCTAACTTCCGGCTTCCGACTTCTGACTTCTCACTTGTGAGTCAGGGGGACGGTGACTTTGACTCACCGCAAGGGCTGGGATGAAAGCTCGGCGGGCGGGCGTGGAAGCCCGCCCCTACGGCTCAAATGCCAAGTTAGAAAGCGCTGGGCAATTTCTCTCCTCAATTTTTCCGACCTCTGACCTCCGACTTCCGGCGTCTCACTTGAACTGGTTCAGGGCAATCTGGCACTGCTGGATGCATTCTTCGACCTTCTGGGCCGAGGCGATAAAGGCGTTGCGGGCCTGGCTGTTTTCGGTTTCCTGCGCGGCAGCCCTCAGTTCGTTTGCTGAATGGCGAAAGCTGTCAATGCATTTTTCTACTTTTTGGCGGGGATCCATAGATATTGCCTCCCGGTAAACTTATACTGTCTATTATAGTTTGTGCCTGCTGCGCTGGCGGCATACATTGCTTTAAGAAATGTGATTTGCCGGGATCAATCGCCCGTGCCGACCCGGTAAACGGCAGGGACGGGACGGTAGTAATCGTGGCTGAGCAGTTCGCGCGATATCTCCTCATCGCCTTTGTATACCACCCGCCAGGTTTTAACATAGTAGCCCGCTTTGCCCTTCTCAACCAGTTTTTCTTCTCCCCGGGGCAGGGCTGAGCTCTCTTCATAGTGAACCGGCGGCTCCACCCGGACAATATCAGAGGATAATATTTCCACCCGCTCCTCCATGGGGCGGCCGAAAAGGCGGAATGTCAGCCGTCCCTCCTTCAACTCCGCCCCGATAAGAATATGGTGATTGCGGGTGTTTTTAAATTTTAAGTCGGCATATCCTATGGAGATAGAAGCGTCCCTGCCCACGGGCAGGTAGCCGATAGTTAAACTGTGATTATACCGCTCGATAATCTCCAGGTTTGCCAGAAGAGCGGCATTGTAAAGTGTAGATGAGACCTGGCAAAGGCCTCCCCCCAGGCCGGGCACCAGCTTGTTCCCCACAATCACCGGCGCCTCGCGGTATCCTTTTTCCCGGCTTGCTTCTCCCACAACTTCTTCAAAAGAAAATATCTCGCCGGGAGCCAGAAGGCAGCCGTTGATGGCATCAGCACCCAGGCCGATGTTATGAACCCGGTTGGGAATAGAAGAAGATACATTGGTGGAGAAAGCAACCATGACCCGGTCAACGCCGTATCCGGCCAGTTTGGCCGCGGTGAGCTCCGGCTGTTTTACCCCGATGGGAAGCCTTGCCTCGCCCCGGCCATACAACACTGCATCAAGCAATCTTTTTTGCAGCAGCCTGACCTGTAGATAGCGGCCGTTTATCTCTTTTTCAATAAAAACATCCTCACCCTTGACTATAAATCTGGCATTTTGAGGCTTTTTTTCAACCTGTCTCGCCAGGCCGGTCAGAAATTGTTGGAGTTTACCCGCTTCTACATTCAGTATCCCCTCCAGATGCAGCGGGGAGCGAGTCCAGAGCCGGCGCAGTCTCCCGCCGTAGCCCTGGAGGCCTGATCCGGCCAGGCGAATCAGGGCCATGGTCTCATCTCTGTCCCAGGATATTCCCAGTTCAGAGAGGGATATAGTCATCTCTTCCACGCCGGCTCCTGAAAGCTTCAGCTTCTCCATTGACCAGAGCTTAGCGTCCAGCCTGGCTTCGGCTTCCTCAAGGCTCAAACTGCCAAGTGATATCTTGTTTAGATAGATGCCGGGATATATTTTACCGCGGTAACAGCAGTAATCTGCTCCTAATGCTATGGCCGCAATAACCAGAAGTGCCGGAAGCACGAGTAAAACCCGGGCCGCTTTGTGGCGCCAAGCTCCGGCCAGCCGTTCTTTTAATATCAATATTTACCCTCCGGATTGACCTTGTTTATGCATATGATCCGGAAGGAAGCAGATATGCAAATTATGGGTGTATATAATAAATAAAAAAAGAGATAATAGAAATGGAGCCTCACAAGGCAAAGTGTTATCGGTAACCGATGTTACCATAACCGGCGTTCTTTGTGAGGCTCCGCGTTTAACCGAGAATGGCGAGGAAGATTCCTGCGGCTACGGCCGAGCCGATCACCCCGGCGACATTCGGCCCCATGGCGTGCATGAGCAGGTAATTGTTGGGGTTGGCCTCTTTGCCCAGGGTTTGGGATACCCTTGCAGCCATGGGCACGGCGGAAACACCTGCGGAGCCTATGAGCGGATTGATTTTTCCCCCGGTGATGAGGTAGAGCAGCTTGCCCATAAGAACTCCCCCCGCGGTGCCGAAAGCAAAGGCGGCCAGTCCGAGGACAATGATCAGAATCGTATTCCAGGTCAGGAAATATTCAGCCGTAGCCTTGGCGCCCACGGATAGGCCCAGTAATATGACGATGATATTGTTCAGCTCTGTCTGGGCGGTCCTGCTTAAACGTTCAGTAACCCCGCTTTCGCGCAGCAGGTTTCCGAACATGAGCATTCCCAGCAGCGGTGCCGCCGAAGGCAGGAGCAGGCCTGAAATAATGATCACTGCAATGGGAAAGATAATTTTTTCAGTTTTAGAAACAGGGCGCAGCTGCTTCATCACCACTGCGCGCTCTTTCTTTGTGGTCAACAGCTTCATAATGGGCGGCTGAATGATGGGCACCAGGGCCATGTAGGAGTAGGCGGCGATGGCAATTGAGCCCAGTAGTTCCGGCGCCAAACGGCTGGCCACAAAAATGGCCGTAGGTCCGTCGGCTCCGCCGATGATCCCGATGGCCCCCGACTGCGGGGCGCTAAATCCCAGGAGGTAAGCCCCGGCAAAGGTGGTGAAGATGCCTAGCTGGGCGGCAGCGCCCAGTAAAAGTGTCACCGGATTGGCGATGAGCGGTCCGAAGTCGGTTAGAGCGCCGATCCCCAGGAAGATTAGCGGCGGATAGATTCCTTTTTCCAGGCCAAAGGATATATAAGAAAGCAACCCCCCGATTCTTCCCGGCTCTTCCGGAAGGAGAAGGCCGGTGAGAGGAAGGTTTGCCAGCAGCATCCCGAAACTGATGGGCGCCAGGAGCAGCGGTTCGTATTTTCGCACAATGCCCAGATAGAGAAGCCCGCAGGCTATGGCAATCATGGCCAGTTCAGGCAGAGTGAGGTGCGAAAAGCCGGTACTGTGAATAAATTCGCCAAGCAGTTCTCCCATCCCAGATCCCTTCCTGCCATTGATATCGACACGGCATAGTCCTAAGAAAGCGCCATTAGTATATCGCCGGTGGCGACAGTATTCCCGGCTGTTACATAAATTTCGCGCACCGTGCCCGCTTGAGGGGCAGTGATTTCATTTTCCATTTTCATTGCCTCCAGGATCAGGAGAACATCCCCTTCTTTCACCTCGTCGCCAATATTTACCACGATATCGACTATGGAGCCGGGCATGGGCGCTTCCACGTTTAGGAAGCCATCGGCTGAAGGGCGGGGTGGCTGAGATTCGGTTTTACTCTCTGGCGGATGTGCGGGAAAGTCTTCTATCCGGCGGGCGGAACCCCTGTTTAGCACCGAATCGGGAGCCGTGACCTCTTCTACGGCCACATTGAAAATCCGGCCGTCGACAGTGACTTTATATTTCTTCAAGTTCTATCCCTCCTTGAAATTACCAGACGCTCTCTGCTTTCCATAATGTCTCTGCGGGCGGCGGCCAACCAGCGGGAGCCATCCATATTGGGCCTTTTTTCCTGAAAGCGTTCGCAACTCTCAGGAGCGGTATGCGCAGCTCTGTAGCAGTATACCGCGGCTGAGATGGCCGCAACGAGCTGAGGCGGCAGGTCTTCTGCGGTGGATTTTATGGTCACAGGCTTTTCATCTTTGTTGCTCAGATTATTATCCTCTTTTTTTGCCGGCATGCGGGAAAAGAAACGGTTAAAGAGGACCATAAGCCCGTAAAGGGTGAAGAGTACAACCATAACTACTGATAAGCCCAGAAACATGATCTGCATACTGAAAATAAATTTACCTGTCATCTGTACAGCTCCTGTTAAAGCAAAGCCGTTTATACAAAGGTCATTACATAAATTATCTACCATTTCATTCTGCCCCGCGAGAGGGCGGGAAATGCTCATTGTATTTTAAATGAGAGGCCGCGCGGCGCTTTTTTAATGGCGGCAAGGCATCTATAGGGTACAGTGATAGCTCCGATATTGCCGGCCCGGTAGACCCGGTCTCCATGGTAATCGGAACCCCCGGTAACCAGGAGACCCAGCTTTTGTGCCTGGTGGCGATAATAGCGGACCATCTCCGGGGTATGATCCGGGTGGACCGCCTCGATGCCGCGCAGGCCCAGGGTTAAGAGATGTCGGATAAGTTTTCTGCCGGAGGCGCCTGGATGGGCCAACACCGGAACAGCTTCGGCCCGGTGCAGCAAGGAGATGGCCCGGGCGGGATCGAGTTTGGTGCGGGGAACGTAGGCGGGGCGCCCCCGCGAAAGGTATTGAGAGAAGGCCGTCTTCAAGTTGGGAGTGTAGCCCCGCTTCACCATCAGCCGGGCCAGGTGCAGCCGCCCGGGGGCGGCCGCTCCCGCTTCGGATATAATCTCTGCATTGGTTATGTGAAATCCAAGCCTGCGCAGGCGGAGCAGCATCTTCTCCATGCGCCGGTAGCGCTCGCGGCGCAATTCTTCAAGAACTTCGCTTATTCTCTCCGGAAAAAGTGGATCATATCCGAGCAGGTGAATTTCCTCTTCGCCAGTAAAGGAGCTTAGTTCTACCCCGGGAATAACTTCCAGATTGTAGCTCCGGCCGGCTTCAAGGGCTTCTTCAATACCTTCAAGTGTATCGTGATCGGTCAGCGCCACTGCGGCCAGCCCCGCGCCGGCAGCCCGGGCAATGAGCTGCTTCGGGGTCAGCGCACCGTCAGAGGCGGTGCTGTGCAAGTGAAGGTCTACCGGGAGGTGTAGTTTCTCACGGCTCATTGTACCCCACCCATGTTATCTTGCAATATCCGCCTCACATTATTCCAGGCGATTAGCTCCACCTCGCGGGGGTGGAAGCCTCGCTTGCCAAGAGCTTCCGGAAGAAGGTGATAAGCAGATACATCCTTGATTTCTTCAATGGTGCTATCGATGCCGTCAAAGTCAGATCCAAAGGCAAGATGCTCCACCCCGATCAACCCGGCGATATGCACAAAATGATCCAGCAGCAGCTCCAGGCCTGCCTCCTCGTCGCCGGAAATAAAGCGGGGATAGAGGCTCAGCCCGATTAGCCCTCCCTTTGCGGCAAGAGCCTTTAGCTGTTCATCGGTGAGGTTGCGGGGATGTTCACACAACTGCCGGGAGTTGGCATGCGACACCAGCGGCGGCAGCTCTGCTAACTCGAGTGCTTCAAAAAAAGATCGCGTTGACAGGTGGGCCAGGTCAAGGATCATTCCCTTGCGGGAAAGCTCCCGCACCAGTTCGCGGCCGGCACGGGTCAGGCCGCCGCCTGCGGCCTCCTCCCCCACTCCATCGGCATAAAGATTGCGGTGATTCCAGGTCAGCGAAAGGGCACGCACTCCCAGGCGGTAAAAGATGTCCAGCAGCTCCAAACTGCCTTCAAGAGGTTCCGCACCTTCGAGCGCCAGGAGCGCGCCGATCTTCCCATCCTGCTCCGCCGCTTCCAGGTCGCTCTTATTTTCCAGGCCTTGCAAGTAGCCCTTGTTTTCCTCCAGGCAGCGGTGATAGCGGCCGATTTGCTCCAGTGCTGCATGCGCGTAGCCATGTTGCATGTATGGGGCTGTGCAAACGGCAAAAAACTGCAGGCCAACTCCGCCTTCTATGAGCCGGGGCAGATCTAGATGACCGGTGGAGTTGCGGCGGCTAAAAAAATAGTCTTTTTTTCCAAAAAGGCTGATAGTATCACAGTGGCAGTCGGCTATTTTAAAATTTAAAGTGGACATGTGTCTATTTTACACTATATTTCCACAAAAAAACACCCCCCACCGGAACGGCATAAGGGTGCCTGTTAAAATGACACTTCTAGATTTTAGCGCGGCTCGATTATTAATTTGATAGCGGTTCGTTCCTCCCCGTCGATTTGAATATCCGTAAAAGCGGGAATACAAATAAGATCGATGCCGCCCGGAGCAACAAATCCCCTGGCAATGGCAACTGCCTTTACGGCCTGGTTCAGGGCTCCTGCGCCGATGGTCTGGATTTCAGCGCCTCCCCGTTCACGCAACACTCCTGCTAACGCACCGGCCACAGAATTGGGGTTGGACTTTGCTGAAACTTTTAATACTTCCATTTAACCAGTAGATACCTCCTTCAACGGGATTTGCTAAAGTAATATTTCTCTTAAAAGGTAAAATAACCTGCCTGAATAATGTGAATATTATAATTGTTATTCGTTATCCTAAAATCATTGAATTTCAAACCGCCTTTTTAACAGTATGCCATTAAATCGGCTGTGGTGCAAGACATTTCTAAAGAGTCAGGCACATTTCGTTAAAAAAAATTTACCTATTTGTCGAAAACATATACTTTGCCCGCTTCACGAAAGGCGAACAGTTGGCTGATCTTGCGGTTGGGATCGGAGGCCGGATAGTTTCCGGAAATTTCTCCAACCAGGAGCGCCGCCTCCGGCAAGCCGCTATCTTCCCCTCTGCGGATTTCACTGATCAGATCCCCATTGAAGAATTCGCGAACGATATTGGAAAACAAGCTGATCACTCCGTCGAGCGGTTTACCGTCAAGGCAGATCTGGATCTGAGTTAACCCGGGATATGTATTCTTTAGCAGCTTGAAGCGGCAGGTATGCTCACAATTGTGGAAAAAATAAAACGCTTCCAGGTATTCCTGAAACTTTTTCCGAAGAGCCTGGAATTCTTCCTGGCCGAGCTTGCGCTTGACCATGTAGGAGAGGCGGCATGAAGAAGCGGGAATATTAAAGGTAATGGTATATATCTCCGGAAACTGTACCAGCAGGTTGACGAGCATGTTTATATGATATGATTCTTCACGTGTTTCTTGTAGCATCAAGTTGTCCCCTCCTGTTTCTAAAGTTTTATTCCATAGGTTATAAAGGAAATCCTGCTCATAATAAAAAAAGAGCCCGTAACGGGCACTTGATATTTAAAGGAAAATATACGATTATTTGGCGTATTCGATAGCCCTGGTTTCCCGGATGACATTTACTTTGATCTGTCCGGGATACTCAAGCTCACTCTCGATCTTTTTGACAATATCCCGGGCCATCTGGATCGACTTCAAATCATCAATCCGGTCCGGCTTGACCATGATCCGGATCTCGCGGCCGGCATGGATGGCGTATGCCTTGTCTACACCGTCAAAGGAGTCGGCTATCTCTTCTAGTTTTTCCAACCGCTTGATATAAGCCTCCAGGGTTTCCCGCCGCGCTCCCGGGCGGGAGGCGGAGATTGCGTCGGCGGCCTGCACCAGGACCGCCTCAAGAGTCATAAAATCAAGGTCACCGTGGTGCGCGGCGACTGCATTTACTATTTCAGGCGACTCCTTATATTTCTTTACCAGTTCAGCGCCGGTTACCACGTGTGACCCTTCGGTGTCATGGTCTGCAGCCTTGCCGATATCATGCAGCAAGCCCGCTCTTTTGGCAAAGGCGACATCCAGTCCCAGTTCTCCCGCCATCATCCCGGCGAGATGGGATACTTCGATGGAATGCTGGAGCACGTTCTGGCCGTACGAAGTCCGGTAGCGAAGTTTCCCCAGCAGAACCACCAGTTCGGGATGAAGTCCGTGCACTCCCGTCTCAAAAGTGGCCCGCTCTCCCTCTTCCCGGATCTGGGTTTCGACTTCTTTACGCGTCTTCTCCACGACCTCTTCGATCCGGGCAGGGTGAATCCGGCCGTCACTGATCAGTTTTTCCAGGGCCAGCCTGGCTATTTCCCGCCGGATGGGATCAAAACCGGATAGTATCACCGCCTCGGGGGTATCGTCAATGATCAGGTCGATGCCTGTAAGCGTTTCCAGCGCCCTGATGTTGCGACCTTCACGCCCGATAATTCGCCCCTTCATTTCGTCATTGGGCAGAGATACCACTGAAACCGTAGCCTCTGAAGCGTGATCCGCTGCACAGCGCTGAATAGCCAATGCAATGATCTCGCGGGACCTTTTTGCCGCTTCGTCCCTGGCCTGGCTTTCCACCTCGTTAATCATCATCGCCATCTCATGCGAGATTTCGTCCCGGGCTCGTTGTAAAATAGTATCCTTGGCTTCATCCATTGACATGTTGGATATACGCTCAAGCTCGGTAATTTGCTGCTTGTAAAGCTGCTCAAGCTTCTCCTGAAAGCGGCGGTTTTCTTCTTCTTTACGCCTCAGCTCTTCTTCTTTACGTTCCATGGAGTTGGCTTTACGATCCAGGCTTTCTTCTTTCTGCATCAGCCGCCGTTCGAATCGCTGCAGCTCGTTGCGCCGGTCCCTGCTTTCACGCTCAATCTCGTTCCTTAACCTGTGAGCTTCTTCTTTTGCTTCCAGATGCTTTTCTCTCTTAATCGCGCTTGCTTCCTGTTTGGCCTCCTCGACAATTTTTTTTGCTGCCGCTTCAGCTGAAGTAATCCTCGCTTCGGCAAGCAATTTACGCATGTAATAACCGGCAATTACGCCGAGAATCAATGCAACAACCGCGAGAATGATGTACTCCGCCATTAATTTCCACCTCCATTTGCATAGAGTTAAATGAAAAAAGCTGTGTTCAGAACACAGCTTAAAAGAGAAATATTGATATGAAGGCACTTACACTTTTAATTGTTCATGCACTTAATATCCTAAAAATCTATAGCAGCGCTCCCAAAAAGCACCTAAAATCTTCTCTTTTAAACCGGAACTGAGAAATAATCTATAATAAAGTGCCCTTTATGGGCATATCACTATGAATTTATTTTAACCTTAACCCAAAATTATGTCAAGGGAGAGAACGGCTGAGCAGCAGCCGGAACTAATCAACCGCCCAAAAATGACCGTGCTCTTGCAAGACTTGGCGGATCACCTGGTCGTGAAATCCGCGGCGCTGCAAGAATGCAGCTTGCCGGCGGATCCAGCCTCTGTCCGGCTCATCGGCGCCGTAAGGATTTCTCTTGGAAAACACCTTGTGAGCCAGGGTTCTCTCCTTTTCCGGGCTGTAATAGAGTGCAATACCCTCCTCTACTGTCTCCCGTGAAATCCCTTTTGACAGCAGGGCAAAGCGCGCCCGCAGAGGGCCCCAGCCCCGGCGCTGGCAATTTGCGATGAATTCCTCGGTAAAGCGGCGGTCATCGATATAGCGCCATTGTTCCATCTCCGCAAGGACAGCGGAGATCACAGCGCTGTCAAAACCTTTCCGCTGCAGGTATTCTTCCGCTTCCCGCCTGCTTCTCCCGCGGTAGCTAAGCAGGCGCAGCAGGCGGGAACGCGCTTTTTTCAGCGCAGCTTCATCAGGCAAAGATGATCAGTCCCCCCGGCTTTCCGCAGGTCCGTTTTTTGCGGCGGCAAGCTCAATTTTGGGCAGCCCGTAATATTCACGAATCTTCTGCTCTATTTCTGCAGTCAAATCGGGATGCTCTTTTAAAAATACGCGCACATTTTCCCGGCCCTGGCCCAGGCGTTCATTATTATAGGAATACCAGGCCCCGCTTTTCTGCAGTATTTTCAGTTCTGTTCCCATGTCGATCAACGCGCCCTCGGCGGAAATGCCCTGACCGTAAAGGATGTCAAAGTCGGCTATCTTGAAAGGCGGGGCCACTTTGTTCTTGACCACTTTGACCCTGGTCCGGTTGCCGATGATTTCGTCGTTCTGCTTGATCGCCTCCACCCGCCGTACATCAAGGCGCACCGAGGAGTAAAATTTCAGCGCCCTTCCTCCGGGAGTAACCTCGGGATTGCCGAAGATAATCCCCACCTTTTCGCGAATCTGATTGATAAAAATGGAAACGGTCTGCGATTTGCTAATCGCTCCGGATAGTTTGCGCAGCGCCTGTGACATCAGCCGGGCCTGCAGCCCCACATGAGCGTCCCCCATTTCACCCTCGATTTCTGCTCGCGGCACCAGCGCGGCAACGGAGTCGATTACCAGTACATCTATGGCCCCGCTGCGCACAAGCGCTTCGGCAATTTCCAGGGCTTGCTCCCCGGTGTCCGGCTGGGAAACGAGCAATTCGTCGATGTTTACTCCCAGGTTGGCCGCATAGCCGGCATCGAGAGCGTGTTCGGCGTCGATAAAGGCGCAGTAGCCGCCCCGCTTTTGAGCTTCGGCGATAACATGCAGCCCCACGGTTGTCTTTCCGGATGATTCGGGTCCGAAAATTTCGACAATGCGGCCTCTCGGCAGTCCGCCGATGCCCAGGGCCAGGTCAAGTGAGAGACAACCGGTAGGAATTACGGCAATTTCTGAAGTCACGTGCTGGCCCAATTTCATGACCGAGCCTTTGCCAAATTGTTTTTCAATATGCAGCAAAGCCGCCTCCAGAGCCTTCTCTTTGTCCATTCTGATAACCCCTTTCAATGGGTTTGGCTGTTGTTTTTGTTATTCGTTTTCCATGGTTATTTTCCTCTATTTTTCCCAAATAATATCTCTTTTACTATTGTATAGCGCGCTCCGCGGCTGGATAGATGACTTTCATAGAGGCGCATCGAACGAACCTTCGCCGGCTCCGTGGCAAAAGAGGACTCCTCGTCGAGCAGGCGTTCTATCCTTTCCCCGGGTTGAGGCCGGCGCAGCCGTCCCAGGGTGAGGTGAGGAATAAAAGAGCGCTTTTCAACAGGAAAACCTTTTTCTGCCAGGGCTTTTTCGAGCAAAGAAGCCAAATATGATACTTCTTCCGCTCCGGCGCGGATTCCAGACCAGATTACCCGGGCCCGCCGCGGTGAAGGAAACACACCGGCCCCGCCAAACTGCAGGTTGAAGGGGGCCATTGATGCAGCAGCCTTATCCATTGAGGCAATAATATCCGGCAAGATACCTTCCTCCTGCTCGCCAAGAAATTTCAAGGTAAGATGAAGCCCTTCAGGGCGGACCCAAGTCACTCCGTCAAGAGAGCCTGACAGGCGCCGCAGGAGCGACTGCAGGCTCGTTTTTTGCTCTGCCGAAGGATCGATGGCGATAAAGAGCCGCATTATCAGGCGATCTCCTTTCATAGCGGGACAGAGAATTTTATAATTATCTATCTACATATTTGTGATTCTGCCGGTAAAATCCTTTTTGAGCGAGGACTGAAGGCGCGTCAACTTTCGGCCTGGCGGTTATAAAAACGCTGTAGGGTAAAAGAATCCTGAAACTGATCGATGCTGATCAGGTCAGCGCCGGTCAATTTAAAACCGGGGTCCAGATGGGGATTAAAGTAAAGAATGGCCGCGCTGTAAGGATTATCTCGCGGCGCCAGGAGACCGCGGACTCCGGCGGCGCCTGTGGTCCCGGCATTGACAAAAACAGTGCCGCTCTCTTCGTCGAAGATGATCCCGGCGCGGTGAGTATGTCCGCTGAGAATGAGCGGCAGATCTCCCCGGAAAAGCTCCGCCATGAAGGGATTGTGGACAGCAAATATATCAGGAGGATTGCCCTCGCCGGCAAGCACTTTTTTTTCCTCCAGGCAAATTTCATACATGGCGCTTTTTTCGGCTACCTCCGCAGAATGGTTTTCAGCCGCAGGATCGGCCAGGCCGGCAACGCGCAGGCCGCCAATCTCCACCGGTTCCGGGCTTATAATAATCGCGCCTTCGCGGCGGAGCAGCTCGATTATCTGTGGGCTGTCATGATTACCCGGTATAAAAAGATATGGTACAGGCAGCCGGGCCATGCGTGCAGCCAGCTCGGCCTCCAGTTCAGAGCCGTAATCGGTCAGATCACCGGTATCAATGACCAGATCTATTTGAAAACTGGCGGTTACTTTCTCGATGAGGTTAAAAGCAGCGGGATTGTTGTGAATATCGGATACATGCAGCACCCGGATCTCACTGCTGTCGGAAACCGGCCGGATCAACTGCAGCCGGTTGGAAACATCCTCCAGGTTCAAGGCCATTAGCTCGAATTGTTCGCTCATGATAGCTGCGGTTTCGAGCGCCCTTTCTGCGATACTGACAATCCAGGGTGCCGCCGCCAGGGCTCCTTCAAAGCGGGGATTGGCAAAGGCGCCGGTATTATAGGGGTATATAAGGGTGCCTCCGAGCAGCAGCCCCAGCAGAAGTACGGAAAGTAGACCGCAGATTAAAGCCCTGCGGATCTGCCGGCTGCCCCGGCGCAAGAGTATAAGAGTGATCAGCGCGCTGCATATGAAAGAGGCGGCCGCCTGGCGGGCTGTAAAGAAAAAGAGCTTTTCCTTCAGCTCTCTCTGCAGAAAGGATATATCCTGCAAAGCGGATAGCTCCTGAAGCGATGCGGAAAGGATATCGAGGTCCACATTTTTCAGGGTAATCTCCAGGAGAAAAGGAGCCAGGTGAGTTGCGGCCCGCAGTTTGCCCAGGGGCGGGAATACAACTACTGTCTCGCCGCTTAGAGAAGGAAATAGGGATGCGGAAAATTCAAACGCTTTTAGCTTGAAGCTAGTCTCGCTGAAGAGGATGACCGCAATAAAGAGACCGGCCAGCGCCGATAAGAAAACTAGCAGCATTTCTCTATTCTTATTGCTCTTCAGCGTGCATCATCCTCCAGAGCATGGTCAGGAGAGCCTGCACCGCTCTCTCCTTGACAGCCCGGCGGCTGCCGGGCAGTTTTAGGCGGCGGCATCGCTCTCCGGATGGCCCGGCGGCAGCAATAAAGACTAAGCCCACCGGTTTTCCCGAAAGGTCGCTTTCAGGACCGGCGATCCCGGTTATGGCGGCGCCCATGGAGGCGTTGAATTTTTTCCGGGCGCTGCGGGCCATGGACAGGGCCACAGCCTCGCTGACCGCCCCTTCACGCTCCAGAAGCCCGGCTTCGATGCCCAGGAGCTCTTGTTTAGCCTCGTTGCTGTAAGCTACCAGCGATCCCTTGAAGAA
>Ga0116188_1002056_pt1 | contig 16323 bp, 16 predicted proteins | sample AD_JPNTR2_MetaG_FD_89807 | JGI IMG/M metagenome (GOLD analysis project Ga0116188, IMG submission 89807) | Active sludge microbial communities of municipal wastewater-treating anaerobic digesters from Japan - AD_JPNTR2_MetaG | ecosystem: Engineered > Bioreactor > Anaerobic > Digestate | place...
GGGGGTGATTTGATGGAATTTAAGCTGCAAGTAGGGCTTGAGTCCAAGATTGAAACGGTGGTGACCGAGAACGATACCGCCGACAGTTTCGGCAGCGGAGGGATTAAGGTTTTAGCCACTCCAATGATGATTGGGCTTATGGAGAATGCCGCCCATTCCGCCGTGGACCTCCACCTTCCCGAGGGTTACGCTACGGTGGGGATTCATATTGATGTGCGGCATATTGCTGCCACCCCGGTGGGAATGAAAGTGTACGCGACAGCGCAGCTTACCGGCATTGAAGGCAGGAAGCTTCATTTTAAAGTGGAGGCCTATGACGAAAAGGAAAAAATTGGCGAAGGCAGCCACGAGAGGTTTATAATAAACGTTGAGCGATTTCTGGAAAGGACTGCGTCCAAACGGTGATGGGAAAATTGCCCAAAGGACCAGTTCGTTTTATAAATATAAAAAACAGTGTATACCGTTGTACAGGTTTTTATGTATACATTGTTTATTTATGAAGTTTATCTTGCAAAATGGCCGTGAAATGCGATAAAATTAAAGAAAAATGAAGTTGTTATTGCATCCAATTTAATAATATTAAAAAAGTCCGGATGATGGACAGCCATAGAAAAATACTATAACAGACAAACTATAATTGGTGAGAAAAGGAGGAAATAAAATGTCGGACATGGATAGCCTGGACAGGATCAAAGAGGCAAAACGGGATTGGGAGGAGCAAAAACTGGAAAAACTTCTGGCAAAGAGGCCGGAACGCAAGGATAAATTCGTAACTGGTTCAAATGCGGAAGTGGAAAGGCTCTACACCCCCGTTGATGTTGAACAACTGGATTATCTTGAGGACCTGGGTTTTCCGGGGGAATATCCCTTTACCAGGGGCGTGCAGCCCACCATGTACAGGGGCAGGCTGTGGACCATGCGACAGTACGCGGGTTTCGCAACGGCGGAGGAATCCAATAAAAGATACAAGTACCTGCTGGAGCAGGGCCAGACGGGCTTAAGCGTTGCCTTTGACCTTCCTACGCAAATCGGCTATGATTCAGACCATCCGCTGTCCGAGGGAGAAGTAGGCAAGGTGGGGGTGGCAATAGATTCCCTTAAGGACATGGAAATACTTTTTGACGGTATTCCCCTCGACAAGGTGAGCACATCCATGACCATAAACGCCCCCGCTGCGGTGCTGCTGGCTATGTATATTGCAGTGGCCGAGAAGCAGGGCGTTACTTCTGATAAATTAAACGGTACCATTCAAAACGACATCCTTAAGGAGTACATCGCAAGGGGTACATATATATTCCCCACAAAACCTTCCATGAGGCTTATAACAGATATTTTCGAGTACTGCGCAAAACATGTACCCAAGTGGAACACGATAAGCATAAGCGGTTACCATATAAGGGAAGCGGGGTCGACGGCAGCCCAGGAAGTGGCATTCACGCTGGCCGACGGTATCGCGTACGTGCAGGCTGCTCTAAATGCCGGTCTTGAAGTGGACGAATTTGCCCCGAGGCTTTCTTTCTTCTTTAATTCCCATAACGACCTGCTGGAGGAAGTGGCGAAGTTCAGGGCTGCCCGAAGGCTGTGGGCCAAGATAATGAAGGAAAGGTTCAAGGCAAAGGACCCCAGGTCCATGATGCTGAGATTCCATACCCAGACCGGTGGTTCTACCCTTACCGCGCAGCAGCCGGACAACAACATAGTACGGGTTGCCATTCAAACGCTTGCGGCGGTGCTGGGAGGAACCCAGTCGCTGCATACCAATTCAAGGGACGAAGCCCTTGCGCTGCCCAGCGAAGAATCCGTCAGGATTGCCCTGCGCACCCAGCAGATTGTGGCCTATGAAAGCGGTGTGGCGGAGACGGTGGACCCGCTGGCGGGGTCCTATTACGTGGAAGCCATGACCGATAGGATTGAAAGGGAAGCTTCGGAATACATTGCCAAGATAGACGAACTGGGAGGAGCGCCCGAGGCAATAGACAAGGGATACATCCAGAAGGAGATCCAGGACAGCGCATATAGGTATCAGATGGAAATTGAAGCGGGCAAGAGAGTAGTTGTGGGGGTTAACAAGTTCCAGATTGAGGAGGAGCCTCCCAAGGGACTGCTCAAGGTGGACCCCAGGGTGGGCGAGATGCAGAAGGCCAAGCTTGAAGAACTGAGGCGTACCAGGGATAACGCAAAGGTCAGCGGTGGGCTTGAAAAGCTTAAGAAGGCCGCTGCGGGCGACCAAAACCTGATGCCCTATATACTGGATGCCGTAAGGCAGTACGCCACGCTGGGAGAAATATGCGGTGTGCTGAGGGAAGTATTCGGGGAATACAAGCAGTCCATCGTGTTGTAGGATACTATCCCCATACATTAATTCAAGGAGGTTGAAATAAATGGATAAACCCATAAGAGTATTGGTTGCCAAGCCGGGACTGGACGGCCACGACAGGGGCGCCAAGGTTATCGCAAGGGCCTTCAGGGATGCCGGGATGGAAGTTATATATACGGGACTTAGGCAGACACCGGAACAGATTGTCGAGACCGCCATACAGGAAGACGCCGATGTGGTTGCGATGAGCATATTATCCGGCGCGCACAACCATCTATTCCCCATAGTGGTTAACATGTTGAGGGAAAGGGGAGCCGATGACGTGCTTGTGGTTGGCGGAGGGGTAATACCCGACGATGACATACCCGGGCTGAAGGAGGCCGGCGTGGCAGAGATATTCACCCCCGGCACGCCTACCACCAAGGCAATTGAGTTCATAAAACAAAACGTAAAGAGAAAGCAGTAAGTATTACAGCAAAAACCTTTAGGTGGTGCTACTATGGATTTACAGGAAAGGCTGGCTGCCGGAGATGTTAGGGCGCTGGCACGGCTTCTTACCTATGCGGAGAACAACGAACCTGAGGCCGAAGAGGTAATAAAAAACCTTTACGGAAGAACCGGCAGGGCATATGTTATAGGCATTACCGGACCGCCTGGAGCGGGGAAAAGCACCCTTACCGACAAGCTGGCCAAGGCTTTGAGGGCCCGGGGCAATACGGTGGGAATAATAGCGGTGGACCCCACCAGCCCTTTTACAGGGGGAGCGATCCTCGGGGACAGGATTAGAATGCAGGAATTGTTCACCGACCCGGGAGTATTTATAAGAAGCATGGGTACCAGGGGCCATTTAGGGGGTCTTTCAAAGGCTACCCAGGCGGCGGTGCGCCTTATGGACATCTTCGGTAAGGACTATATATTCATAGAAACGGTCGGAGTTGGACAATCTGAAGTAGACATAGTCAAGACAGCCGATTCGGTGGTAATGGTAATGGTGCCGGGACTTGGAGACGATATACAGGCCATTAAGGCAGGGATAATGGAAATAGGGGACGTCTTTGCAATCAATAAAGCAGACCTGGACGGTGCCGACAGGACAAAAATAGAGATAGAAATGATGCTGGACCTTAATGAAAACAAGGCCTGGCGTCCCCCGGTGTGCAAGGTTGTGGCCGTTGAGAATTCCGGTATAGATATACTGCTGGGACACATACAAAAACACAGGATGTACCTGTCCGAATCGGGGGAACTTGTAAAAAGAAGGGCAAGAAACATAAGAAACGAGCTTATGGACCTGGTAAGGGATAGGGTGATGGAATTCATAACGCGGGAGTCCGGCAAGAAACTGCCGGTGGACGACCTGGTGGAGCGGATAGTTGCAAAGGATATGGATATCTATACCGCGGCTGAATATATCCTGGAAGCGATTAAGAAATAAAAAAGGAGGGACAGACATGGTAACCAAGGTTGACCATATTGGCATAGCTGTCAGCAATCTCGAGGAAACGCTGAAGGTGTATACGGAAATACTGGGCCTTGAGCTTAGCGGGGTTGAAGTGGTGGAAGACCAAAAGGTGAGAGTTGCTTTTCTTCCCATAGGCGATACCGAGATAGAGCTTTTAGAATCAACCCAGCCGGACGGGCCTATAGCAAAGTTTATAGAAAGAAAGGGGGAAGGGATACAGCATATTGCTTTCAGGGTTGAAGACATACACGCCGCCTTGGAGGATATGCGCCAAAAGGGAGTGAGGTTGATAGACGAACAGCCGAGGTACGGTGCAGGCGGAGCGCGGATCGCATTCTTACATCCCAAAAGCACTCACGGAGTCCTTGTCGAATTGTGCGAAAGGAAGTAAAACTTATATTCATGGAGGTATGATTATGATAGGAAACAAGTTAGCGGACCTTCAGGACAGGAAAGAAAAGATTAAGGAAGGCGGCGGCCAAAAGCGAATAGACAAGCAGCACCAAAGCGGCAAGCTGACCGCCCGGGAAAGGATAAACCTTTTAATGGACGAGGGCAGCTTTGTCGAAATGGACGCCTTTGTACAGCACCGCTGCAGCCAGCTGGGCATGGAAAAAACCGAGGCCCCGGCCGAGGGCGTGATAACCGGCTACGGCACGGTGAACGGCAGGCTGGTATACGTATTTGCCCAGGACTTCACGGTGCTTGGCGGCTCGCTTGGCGAAATGCATGCCAAAAAGATCTGCAAGGTGCTGGACATGGCGATGAAGGTAGGCGCGCCGGTGGTGGGCATAAACGATTCGGGCGGTGCGAGGATTCAGGAAGGCGTAGACGCACTGTCGGGATACGGCCAGATATTCTATAGAAACACCATAGCTTCCGGAGTGATACCCCAAATATCGGTAATAATGGGGCCCTGCGCCGGCGGCGCGGTGTATTCGCCGGCCCTGACCGATTTTGTGTTCATGGTGGATAAAACCAGCCAGATGTTCATAACCGGCCCCCAGGTAATTAAGGCGGTAACCGGCGAGGACGTTTCATCGGAGGAACTGGGTGGAGCCAGGACCCATAACAGTATAAGCGGCGTGGCCCATTTCATGAGCCCGGATGAGAAGCAGTGCATAGAGGATATAAAAACCCTTTTGAGCTTTTTGCCTTCCAACAACATGGAGTCGGCGCCGGCGTACGACACTGCAGATGATATAAACCGCATGGAGGAAGCGCTGAACGAGATAGTGCCGGATAACCCGAACAAGCCCTACGACATGAAGGAAATAATATGCCTGATAGCGGACAATGGAGAATTTTTCGAGGTACATACCTACTATGCCACCAATATTATAACCGGTTTTGCACGGTTTGGCGGGCGTAGCGTAGGCATTATCGCGAACCAGCCCAAGGTGCTGGCCGGCTGCCTTGATATAAACGCTTCCGATAAGGCAGGCAGGTTTATCCGCACCTGCGACGCGTTCAACATACCGGTATTAAACCTTGTGGACGTACCCGGGTTTTTGCCGGGCACGAACCAGGAATACGGCGGTATAATACGCCACGGCGCAAAGATGCTGTACGCATATTCTGAAGCCACGGTACCCAAGATAACGTTGATTACCAGGAAAGCGTATGGCGGTGCATACCTGGCGATGTGCAGCAAGGACCTGGGCGCCGACGTGGTACTGGCATGGCCCAGCGCCGAGATAGCGGTAATGGGTCCGGAAGGTGCGGCGAACATAATATTCAGGAAGGAAATAGAAGCTTCCGACGACCCGGCGAGCACCCGCCAGGCAAAGATAGACGAGTATAAAGACAGCTTTGCCAACCCCTACGTGGCGGCTAGCCGGGGATACGTAGATGACGTAATAGTACCCTCCACCACACGGCAGAGGATAATTTCGGCGCTGGATATGCTGCTGGGCAAGAGGGAAACAAGGCCCGCCAAGAAACACGGCAATCTGCCCGTATAAATAAAGAGGTGATATATATATGTTTAGCGAACCTTTAAGCTTTATGGACAGCATGATTGTAACGGTACTGGGTATGGGAGTAGTATTTGTAGTACTGGTGCTTCTGATGTATATAATAAAGGCGATGGAAGTGGTGCTGCACAGAGGTGCAAAAAAGGGCAAGTCCCCATCCGGAGGTGACCTGCCGGGAAAGCCCGTTGAGGTGCCTGCCCCGGCACCGGCTGCAGTATCGGTGGATACCGGGTCCGATGACCTGGAGCTTGCGGCGGTAATAGCTGCTGCCGCGGCTGCCAGTATGGGTGTATCCCCCTCCGACCTGGTGATACGCAGCATAGTACGCCTGCCCGAGACCGCGTCCATATGGAGCTTAAGCGGCAGGTCGGAATTAATGGCGTCAAGGAGCATGAAACACTAATCAAAAGGAGGAACCTGTAAATGAAAAAATATAATATAACCGTAAACGGCAAGACCTATCAGGTGGAAGTGGAAGAGTTAAGGGACGGCGCAGCGGTGCAAGCGCCGCGGCCTGCAGCCCCGGTATCGGCCCCTGCCCCGGCACCCGCCCCGGCACCGAAGGCGGCTCCGGCGTCAGCCCCCGCCCCGGCACCCGCCCCGGCAACTCCGGCACCCGCAGGCGCCGAGACAATAACCGCGCCCATGCCAGGTACGGTACTGGACGTAAAGGTAAAGGAAGGGGACAGCGTAAAGTACGGTGACGTGCTGGTAATACTGGAAGCAATGAAAATGGAGAACGAAATATTTGCGCCGGCCGACGGTGTGGTAGCATCGGTGAATGTAAGCGCGGGCGCGGCGGTAAATGCGGGGGACGTGCTTGTATCGCTAAAATAGAACAACTAAAAGAAAGGGGTTTCTCTAATGATAGAGGTATTGAAAAAATTCGTACTGGACACGGGTATTGCCGGGCTGGACATACCGCACTTCATAATGCTGTGCATATCCTGCTTGCTTTTGTACCTTGCGATAGTAAAGCAGTATGAGCCGCTTTTACTGATACCCATCGCCTTCGGCATGCTTTTGTCCAACCTGCCGGTGGCGGGCATGTTTACCGACCAGGTAACCCGTCAGCCCATAGAGCTGATTGAGCAAGCCGGGAAACAGATTATGGTGATAACCGAGCCGTCCAGCATCCAGCCCGGTGGTCTTTTGAAATATTTTTACCAGGGCAACCGCCTCGGAATATTCCCGCCCATAATATTCATGGGCATAGGCGCGATGACCGACTTCGGTCCACTGATAGCCAACCCCAAGAGCCTTCTTTTGGGCGCAGCGGCGCAGCTAGGTATATTCACAACTTTTATAGGCGCGATATTCCTTGGCTTTACCGGACCCGAGGCAAGCTCGATCGGAATCATAGGCGGTGCTGACGGCCCCACCGCCATATACCTGACATCCAAGCTGGCGCCCCACCTTCTAGGCCCCATCGCTGTGGCGGCATACTCCTATATGGCGCTGGTGCCTATAATCCAGCCGCCAATAATGAAAGCGCTTACCACCAAGAAGGAGCGCATGGTAAAGATGGACCAACTGCGTGAGGTATCCAAAACCGAGAAGATACTGTTCCCGATAATAGTGACCATAGCGGTATCCCTGGCGGTACCCTCCGCTACATCGCTGGTGGGCATGCTGATGCTGGGCAACCTGTTCAAGGAATCCGGCGTGGTGGAAAGGTTAAGCAAGACCGCGGCCAACGAGCTGATAAATATTGTGACCATAATACTGGGCGTGGCGGTGGGCGCGTCCGCGACCGCCGAAACGTTCCTTAGGCTACAGACCATCCAGATAATAGTGCTGGGCGTGCTGGCCTTTGGCGGCGGCACCGCGGGCGGTATACTGTTTGGCAAGCTGATGTATAAATTCTCCGGCGGCAAGGTGAACCCGCTGATCGGCTCCGCCGGCGTATCAGCAGTGCCAATGGCTGCCCGTGTGTCCCAGGTGGTGGGCCAGAAGGAAAACCCGTCCAACTTCCTGCTAATGCACGCCATGGGCCCGAATGTGGCCGGCGTTATAGGCTCTGCCGTTGCGGCGGGGGTACTGCTGTCTATATTCGGCTAAAAGAAAACAGAATATTGGTATCCTTGAAGGCCTGGTCCGGAATCCTGCCAGGCCTACAACTCTTTTTGGGACAGTGGGACAGGGGACGGCTCTTTGTCCCTCTATTTTTCCGCAAAGTTTCGCGACCTCCATATCAAGGGCTTTTTAGCATGCGTTTTCTTTCATGGAGCCCTGGGCTGCATGCCTGGGTTTTATAACGGATTAATGGTAGACGAAAGCGATTTGTATTCATATAATTAAATGGGGACATACCTTAAGAGAAATGTGAAGTGGGATTTGAGAAGTGTGAGTTTAGGCAGTTCTTTTTGGCAATACCTAAATCCGACATCCAACCCCTCACCTCCCACATCACAGTGCAGAGTGTCCCCGTTATCCCGATGGGGGATATTCCGCAGCAAGGAATACCAGCAAAAAGCGGTGTGTCCCCATTCCTTAGACAAGGAGGTTTACCCCTTGAAAGAAAGGATACTTATGGAACTCAACCAAAACAAGCAGGATTTTATTTCAGGGCAGTATTTAAGCGATAGGCTCGGCATAAGCAGAACGGCGGTATGGAAATACATAAACTCCTTAAAAAAACAGGGATACGAAATAGAGGCGGTACCCAATAAAGGTTACAGGCTGGTGACTTCCCCGGATGTTTTAATCCCGGAGGAGGTATACCCGCTGCTTAAAACATCGGTGCTGGGGCGAAAGATTATTCACAGCGAAAAGTTGGCCTCCACCAGTACGCTGGCAAAGGAAATCGCCCCGCAGCAGCAGGAGGGCACCTTGGTGATAGCGGAGGAGCAGACAGGGGGCAGGGGAAGACTGGGCAGGAAATGGTACTCCCCCCGGGGCGGTGGTATATGGGCTTCCCTTATACTGAAGCCCCGTATTCGGCCTGAAAAGGCCTACCAGCTTACCCAGGTGGCGGCGGTAGCGGTGGTAAAGGCCATAAAGGAGACCACGGGCATTTTAGCCGGGATAAAGTGGCCCAACGACATCATCATTAACGGGAAAAAGGTATGCGGGATACTGACCGAGATGAACGCCGAAGCCGACGCGGTAAACCACATTATACTGAGCATCGGGCTTAACGTTAAACCGGGTGAAGGGGACATGCCCCTTGACTTAAAGGACAAAATGACCTTCCTAGACGTCGAACGCGGCTTCGGCGTTTCAAGGAAGGGGCTGCTGGCGGTCTTGCTTGGCGAACTTGAAAAGGCATACCATGCGTTTCTGGACAAGGGGTTTGAGACGGTAGCGGCGGACTGCCGCCGATTTTCGGTGCTGCTGGGGCGCGAGGTAAGGGTGGAGCAAATGGACAGGATATTCCAGGGGAGAGCTGTTGAAATAACCGGGGATGGGGCCCTGTTGGTGGAGACCGCCGAAGAGAAGATGGAGGTTATCTCGGGAGACGTTTCGGTAAGGGGCGTGTACGGTTACCTGTAGATATTGAATCGGCAGGCCTTTGGTGTTAAAATCGACGGATAGGACTTCAAATTTGGGGTGGGTGATAATATGATCCTGGTTTTGGATGCGGGCAATACCAATATCGTGCTGGGTGTTTTTGATAATGGCAAAATGATAGCAAACTGGCGGGTTTCCACCGACAGGAACAAATCCTCCGACGAATACGGGATGCTCATAAACCAGCTTTTTGAGTATAACGGTCTTAAAATGCGTGAGCTGGAGGCGGTGGTAATGTCGTCGGTTGTGCCCCCCATCATGCATTCGCTGCAGCGGGCAATCATGAAATACAGCGGCGTAAACCCGCTGGTCGTGGGTCCCGGCGTTAAAACCGGTATAGACATAAAATACGACAACCCAAAGGAAGTGGGCTCGGACAGAATAGTGAACGCAGCAGCTGCCATTCACAAGTACGGCGGCCCTGTCATACTGGTGGACTTTGGGACCGCCACCACCTTCTGCGCCGTAAGCGAAAAGGCGGAATACCTTGGCGGAGCCATAGCGCCGGGCATTATAATTTCCAGTGATGCCCTGTTCCAGAGGGCCGCAAAGCTGCCCAGGGTGGAGCTGGTAAAGCCCGAGAGGTATGTGTGCAAAAACACCGTGAGCAGCATGCAGGCAGGTATTGTATTCGGATTTGTCGGCTTGGTTGAGCACATGGTATACAATATGAAAAGGGAACTGGGCTGGGGCCATGCCAAGGTAATAGCCACCGGGGGACTGGCAAGGCTCATTGCCGAGCATACCCGGGCCATTGATACGGTGGACAGCCTGCTTACGCTGCACGGGCTGTATATCATCCACCAAATGAACAGGAAATAAATCGGCAGGGGGTTTGGACCTGTTGAATATAGGCGGCGTAAAGCTTGACAACAACGTTTTTCTTGCCCCCATGGCGGGTATAACCGACCGGGCCTTTCGAATGCTGTGCAAGGAACAGGGCTGCGGCCTTACCTATACCGAAATGGTAAGCGCCAAGGGGCTTCATTATGAAAACAAAAGGACGGAAAACCTTTTAAATATCCAGCCTGGGGACAGGCCGGTGGCGGTACAGCTTTTCGGTTCTGACCCGGGATTTTTGGCGGAGCAGGCGGCAAGGCTGTGCGAGCAGGGCGCCGATATAATAGACATAAATATGGGCTGTCCCACCCCAAAAATTGTGAAAAACGGGGATGGCTGCGCCCTTATGAAAAACCCCGCGCTGGTTGGGGAAATAGTAAAAAGGGTATCCTGCGCCATTAAAGCGCCTTTAACCGTGAAAATACGAAAGGGATGGAATCAGGACAGCATAAACGCAGTGGAGATAGCCCGCATTGCCGAGCAAAACGGGGTCGCCGCCGTTGCGGTGCATGGAAGAACAAGGGAACAGTTTTACAGCGGCACCGCCGACTGGGGAATAATAGCGGAGGTCAAAAAAGCTTTGAGCATACCGGTTATCGGCAGCGGTGATATTTTTACGCCGGAGGATGCGGCCGCCATGCTTGAAAAAACCGGCTGCGATGCTGTAATGATAGCAAGGGGAGCAAGGGGCAACCCGTGGATTTTTAATAGAACCCTTAGGCTAATAAACGAGGGGATACTCACAGAGCCTCCGGGTATAAAAGAAGTCCTGGCGATGATAAGAAGGCATGTCGACCTTTGCATACAGCATAAGGGGGAGAAGGTGGCTGTAAAGGAGATGAGAAAACACGTCGGCTGGTACCTAAAGGGCTTTAGAAACGCAGCTTCCCTTAGGAAAGAGGCCAACGGCGCACAGACCCGGGAGCAGCTTTTCCGCCTCCTTGAGGATTATGAAAAAGCACTGGAGAGACATCAATAAAGGATGTCTTTTTTTTATCCAATATATTGAAAAACATTTGCATAGGATATAAAATTATATTGCACAGTTTTGTGCACAAAAGGAGGTGTTCCAAATAAATATAGTCCGGATTGGCAGCAAGGCCATAAACAAGGATAAGCTGTACCAGACCATAGACAAAATCATGGAATTAAGAAGTAGAGGGGTTTCCCAACAGGAAATAGCGGACAGGATTGGCACCGACAGGACCTTTGTATCCCGCCTGGAGAGCCTGGGAGAGGTCAGGAAGGGTGAAAGCATAGCCTTTGTGGCATTCCCGGTAAAGAACAAGCAGGAAATAACGGACATTTTGGACCGCTACGGGGTGAACTTTTATCTTATAATGACCGAGGATGAAAGGCTGGCCTTTGTAAGAGAAAAAACAGGCACCGAGCTTTTGAACTCCATAATGGACCTTATAGTGCAGGCACGACAGTGCGACACGGTGGTTATTTTCGCCTCGGATAAAAGGGGCAAGCTTATTGAGGCCCTTGTGGACTGCCAGGTAATAAGAAGGGATATAGGTACCTCCCCAATTACCAGGGACGTATATATTCCCCCGCAGGACATAATCGAGGTAATGGAGACATTACAATATAACAGGGAGGAGCAGGTATGAAAAAGGTACTAAGCGTCAGCATAGGGTCTTCAACCCGTGACCACAGGGTTGAAACCACCATAATGGGACAGGACTTTATCCTTGAAAGAAAAGGCACCGACGGGGACATCAAAAAGGCCATTGAACTCATAAGGGAATACGACGGCAAGGTTGACGCCTTTGGAATGGGAGGCATTGACCTATACATATGCGGGGGAAATAGGCGCTACATGATAAAGGACGCGGTGCCAATAAAGGAAGCGGCGGTCAAAACCCCGATAGTGGACGGGTCGGGGCTCAAGAATACCCTGGAAAGGAACGTAATAAGGTATATTAGCCAAAATAAAATAATAGATTTTGAGAATAAGAGAGTTTTGGTGGTATCCGCCATGGATCGATTTGGAATGGCAGAAGCCCTGGAAGAAGCAGGGGCAAGGGTTGTTTGCGGCGACCTTATTTTTGCCCTTGGCATACCAAAACGGATAAATTCCATCCGTACACTGCACAGGATTGCCCGGTGTATAGCCCCGGCGGTGTGCCGTCTTCCCTTTGAGGTGCTGTATCCCACCGGTAAGAGCCAGGAGGTGTCAAGCGAAAGGTTTGAAGCCTTTTACCAGGACGCCGACATTATAGCCGGGGATTACCACTATATAAAGAAATATCTTCCCCGCCTGCTGCTGGGCAAGGTCATAATAACCAACACGGTGACTTCCGGGGACGTGCAGCACCTTGCAAACATCGGGGTGGAAACCCTTATTACCACCACCCCTGAGTACAACGGCCGGTCCTTTGGAACCAACGTAATGGAAGCGATAATAGTCGCGCTGGCCGGAAAGGGAAAGGAAGAGCTATCCCCGGAAGAGTACAATCATTACCTGGAGCGCATGGGGATAAGGCCCAGGATAGAGCGTTTGAACAATAATACGGCAACAGCAGCGGGAGGTAAAAAATAGAATGGGAAACTTCGGGTTTATCATCCACCCTTTATGTATAAGTGACTTTAGCAGAAAATTTCCCCTTGCACAAAAACTTCCCGAAAAGCTTGTAAAAAAAATAATGGAAAAAATGCCGCCGGTTAAGGTATCGCGGATAACCGGCATTAAATCCGAAACGGGCAGTGCGGAAGGATGTTTCGTGGCGGTGCCCCTTCTGCCGGAACAGATGCTGGGGCTGCCAACCGAGCTTGTTCTTGATAAAATACTGAAGGCCTGCAGGCGAGCCCGGGACATGGGGGCTCAGATTGTGGGCCTGGGGGCCTTTACTTCGGTGGTCGGGGATAAGGGGCTCTCCATAGCGAGGGGCATGGATATATCCGTTACAACGGGGAATTCATACACGGTGGCCACTGCGCTGGAGGCGGTAAGGCGCGCCTGCGAAGCCACCGGAAGGGCCTTGGAGGATGCACAGATAGTAATAGTGGGAGCCAACGGTTCCATCGGCAGTACCTGTGCCAGGATACTGTCCCGGGAGGCAAGGTTTATGACCCTGGTTTCCAGGGATATGGAAAGGCTGGAAAAGCTGGCAGCGGAAATAATGCGGGAAACCGGCCTTGCGGTGCATACCACAAGTAGGGCGGAGGGCCCCTTGAAGCGGGCGGATGTAGTAATAACCGTCAGCAGTTCGGTGGATACCATAATTTTTCCCGGGCACCTGAAAAAGGGGGCCATTGTATGTGATGTGGCAAGGCCGAGGGACCTATCCGCCCAGGTGGCCAAAACAAGGAAGGACGTGCTGGTAATAGAAGGCGGGGTAGTAAAGGTCCCCGGGGACGTGAACTTTAACTTTAATTTCGGGCTGCCGCCGGGAATGTGCTATGCCTGCATGGCGGAGACCATGATACTGGCGATGGAGGGAAGGTTTGAAAACTTCTCCATAGGCAGCCGGCTGGATGTGGAAAAAGTGAATGAGATATGGGAACTGGGCGAGAAACATGGGTTTAAGCTGGCGGGCATCAGGGGACCGGAAGGTTTTACAGCCTACAGTCAGCTTGGAAAAAATGCAGCAAAATACAGCCCCAAGGTGCGTTAAATAACCAAAGCAAAAAAAGGAAGGAAACAGCGTCCCAGCGAAGAATTATTAAGCTAATACAACCGGTTTGAAAGGCTTAAGCCGCCGGAGAGGGAATGTCCGATAAGGAGTACCGGCGGCGGTGCCGGTATGACGAAAGGGGACTGCTTGTTCATGGAAAAAACCTACAGGCTGCTGGTTATAAACCCGGGCTCCACTTCCACAAAGATCGCCGTATATGATAACGAGCGGCAGTTTTTTGAAAAAATACTGCGGCACCCGGTAGAGGAAATAGGAAGGTATGAAACAATATACCACCAGCTTGATTTCAGGGAAAAAGTTATCCTGGACGCCTTACACCAAGAAGGAATAGACCTGGGCGGTTTTGATGCCATTTCCTCCCGCGGGGGGAACATGAAACCGGTTGAAGGGGGCACCTACAGGATAAACGAACAAATGATAGAGGATTTAAGGAAAGGCGTGATGGGACACCATGCTTCAAACCTGGCGGGTATTATAGCCTACGGTATAGCAAAAAAGCTTGGTATTCCCGCCTTTGTGGTTGACCCGGTCATAGTGGACGAACTTGACGAGTTGGCACGGTTTTCAGGGCTGCCTGAAATAGAGAGAAAGGCAAAGGACCACCCGCTGAACCAAAGGGCTGCCGCCCGCCGCGCTGCGACACAGTTGGGCGGAGAGTACCGGGAGTTCAATTTCCTGGTGGCCCATCTGGGCGGCGGGATTTCAGTGGGGGTACATAAAAGGGGAAGGATTGTTGATGTAAACAACGTCCTTGACGGAGACGGGCCCTTTTCCCCCGAAAGGGCGGGGGGCTTGCCGGTGGGGGACTTGATTGACCTGTGCTACAGCGGAAAGTATACCAGGGAGGAGATGCGCAGGAAAATAACCGGCGGCGGCGGGCTTGTGGCGTACCTGGGCACCAATGACGGCAGGGAAGTGACAAAAAGGATAAAAAACGGAGACAGGTACGCAGAACTTGTATACCGTGCAATGGCCTACCAGGTTTCCAAGGAGATAGCGGCGGGAGCCGCCGTGCTCATGGGAGACGTGGACGCCATAGTCCTTACCGGCGGCCTGGCCCATGACCAAATGCTGGTTGAATGGATAAGCGAAAGGGTGTCCTTTATTGCCGAGGTGATGGTTTTTCCGGGGGAGCTTGAAATGGCCGCGCTGGCGGAAGGAGTGATCAGGGTGTTAAGAGGCGTTGAACGGGAGAAAACCTATATTTAAAAAAGAACCCCAACCGAATGCCCTAAGGGGACCCGGCTTGTAAGGGGAAAAGGCCGGGTTCTTTTGATTCTCAAAAGTAAGGCACAGGTATTATTCATTGTAGATATGTTAAATGAGTTTTTTTTGGTATTATATATATAGATTCGGGAAGGAGAATTCAAATGGACATTGGAATTTCGACGGCGTGTTTTTACCCGGAAGTTTTGACCGCTGATACATTAAAAATAATCGCCGGCATGGGGTTTACAACTATCGAGGTATTTCTTGAGACTGCCTCCGAGTACCGGGAGGATTACTGCCGGCGATTGAGGGAAGAGATAGAAAAATATAGTATCAGGGTTTATTCGGTGCATTCCTTTGCGGTACAGCATGAGCCTTTCTTGTTTGACAAGTACGGCCCCAGGAAGAGGGATGCATGGGACACCTTTCTAAGGGTAATAAGGGCGGCCGGTATACTCGGGGCAAAGCACATCACCTTTCACGGGCCCTCAAGGAAATGGTTCGATAACGAGGCTTCCGGGCTTATGGAAATATCGGCCGAAATGGACAGCCTTGCCGAAACCGCTGCCTTAAGCGGCGTGTCCCTTGCATGGGAGAACGTGTACTGGTGCCTTTCCCACGACCCTGCTCTTATGCAGCAGGTGATGAAAGAAGTAACCAGTGACAACATAAACTTCACGTTGGACTTAAAGCAGGCCAACCGCAGCCGGGTGCCGGTGGAGAGGTACCTTGAGATTATGGGGAAAAGGCTTGTTAATGTTCACATAAACGATTATTCGCCCGGCAACATGTGCCTTTTGCCGGGACACGGGCAGGTGGATTTCCCGCGGCTCTATCAAACCCTTGACAGGGCAGGATACCGGGGCCCCTTCATAATTGAGGTTTACAGGAATAATTTTTCCGGGTATGACGACCTGGCCAGGGCGCGGGAGTTTTTGCTGGCAGCCAGGGAACTGGCGTCATCTCCTTGACATACCAGGAAACATAAATTATAATTACAGCATGCCGGGCGCTGTATAATTTAAATGCAGGGCCTTCGGTTTATACCATGGGAAAATATTGCTGTGATATTCATAGAATAAAATAAAGACCGTAACATATATTATCTAGGATATAGTGTGCCGTTAATACGAATCAAATTAAAGGGGAGACTTATATGGTTCAGAAAGAAGTTGTTTTAACCTTGGCGGGTCTCGAGAAACTCGAGGAGGAACTTGAAATACTGAAGACCAAAAAAAGGCGGGAAATAGCCGAAAGGATAAAACAGGCCATAGCCTTTGGAGACATTGCCGAAAACTCAGAGTACGACGAGGCGAAGAAGGAGCAGGCCTTTATTGAAGGAAGGATAGGAACCATTGAGAA
>Ga0116188_1002061_pt1 | contig 16296 bp, 17 predicted proteins | sample AD_JPNTR2_MetaG_FD_89807 | JGI IMG/M metagenome (GOLD analysis project Ga0116188, IMG submission 89807) | Active sludge microbial communities of municipal wastewater-treating anaerobic digesters from Japan - AD_JPNTR2_MetaG | ecosystem: Engineered > Bioreactor > Anaerobic > Digestate | place...
CCCGCAGAGTTCCTTTGCCAATGCCGGTAAGAGTGGTCCACCACGTCTTTCCGCCGCGAGGAACAGGGACGAAACGGAGTGGGGAGGTTGGCAACCGGGTCCGGAGACCGCGGTCGGAGATGCGGGGCAAATCAGGCGACTCGGCCGGTACCGGGGTCTCTCTGAACTCAAATTCCTGCTGACAACACCAGCACGGTCCCCCCACAAACGATCGGATGTTACAGGTTCGACAAAAATAGTACAGCTCGAAAAACCCGTCGGCCCGCCTCGACAGTACGCGTAACACGCTGTAGCGAGAGTCCCCCTCAGGCCACAGCCGAACCCACAGATCTCGGCTCCGCACCCTGCCGTCCCGGAAGATCTTGCCGTGGGGATCGCTCGGATCGACGGGATATCGTCCGCCGCCCTCGTCAATCAACATGAAACGCTCGGCCTCTTGGTCGCCTTTGATCTCTTCTCCGATCAGGGTGGTACAAACGACGGTGGCATGAACCCAAAAGGGAGAGCCTTCCGCAACTCCGGCGGCTCGATGAACGGCGATACCGTAAGCCCCTTCGACACCGGCCGCGGCGAGAAACTCTAAAATTACCGGCAAGAGCACCGCCCGTCTGAGAGCCGGTCCCATCATGCCTCCAAAAACTCCAGAACCGGTTCGATGGGAGACAGGCTTTCGACTACCAGGTCAGGTCCGAGTCGCTGCAACTCGTCGAAACGGTAGCGCCCGGTGGCCACCGCAATCGCCTTTGCTCCCGCTTTTCGCGCATGCTCGACATCCAAAGGCGTATCGCCGATCACGATCGGCTCCAACGGCTCGTTCGGACGAACTCGCCGCCGTCCCTCCTCGACGGCCCGTCGTACGACGTCGGTACGGCTGAGAGCTCCATCCCCGAATCCGCCGAAGGAGAAGTAACGATCCAGTCGACCCGGGCGCAGTTTCACCCAAGCACCCTCCACCAGATTACCAGTCGCCAGACCTAGGAGAAATCGATCGGAAGCCGACAAATATTCCAGAAGTTCGTAAACTCCCGGCAGCACACGATAATCCCCGTCCCCTGCGGCAGCCAGCTCCTCCTCGAGTATCTGGACGTAGAGACCATACAAGTGCCGTAGCAGATCGATATCTTGAAAAACGTCCAGCCGGCCCACCCGGGCCAAGACTTCGTGGAGAATCAGGGTGTCGGTCCGACCGTCCAGAGGAACGCCGTCCAAGGGATTTACGACGCCGAGCAATCTCTCAAGCGCCCGGTTGAATGCTCGTCTACCCGCCCCGGCCGCGTCGATCAAGGTGCCGTCAATGTCAAACAGAACCAGCTTCACGTTAAAACCAGACCGATGCCGTGTTGGACTCTTCGCTCCTCCCGGCTTCGTTGAAGGCCCGCACCTTGTACGTAAAAGCGCCGGCAACGTATTTACCCACACGATCTCGATAGGTCGTCGTGTTCGCTCCTACCGTTCCCACAACCCGGAATTCGGCACCGTTATCTGACCGCAGGATCTCGAAGCCGAGCTCATTGTCCGACATATCACGCCATTGCAGTACCGCGACGGACGCAGCCCCTTCATATTCCACCTTGGCTTCGAGCTGCAACGGCGGGGCCGGGACTTCGGCCGCCCACAGCACCGTAGCCGCCGCCAAGACGACCGCCGCTCCCACCGCCGGCACCCAACACCTATCCATCACTCGCTTTCCTTTCGAGGATCGGTTCTCACTCCGTTCCTTCCTCTCCAAAGATGCCGGCACCTGCCGAGGGTTTCATTCGTTCTTTAAAGCCGCCTCGTCGGGCTCAGGAGCAGACCAGCTCCTTGGCCCGCTGAGTCGCCTGCATCACCGCTTTGATCAGCGTCACCCGGAGCTTCCCTTCCTCGAGTTCCATGATCCCGTCGATCGTGCAACCGGCCGGAGTCGTCACGGCGTCCTTGAGAAGAGCCGGATGGCTTCCGGTTTCCAAGACGACTTTGGCAGCCCCCAACGTAGTCTGGGCGGCCAGCAGCGTGGAAATTTCCCGCGGCAGCCCGACCTTCACACCGGCTTCCGCCAGCGATTCCAAAATAATAAAAATAAAGGCTGGGCCGCTCGCCGAAAGGCCCGTCACCGCGTCGAAGTGGACCTCGTCGATCACGACGGTGCGCCCCACGGCGTCGAAAAGGTGCCGTGTCATCGCCACCTGCTCCTCCGTGGCAAAGCGACCTCGGCAGACGGCCGTCATTCCCTCACCCACCGAACACGGAGTATTAGGCATCGCCCTAATCACCGGCGTCTCCCCGGTCGTCGCTTCAATGTAGCCCGTTGTCACGGACGCAGCCACGGAGATCAGCAATTTCTCAGGGCCGAGCACCGGCTTGATCTCTTCCAGGACCGAACGCACCAAAGACGGTTTGACCGCCAAAAGGATCACATCGCCCCATTCGGCCACGGCAAGGTTGTCAGTCAGGACGTCGATCCCGTACTCGCGCCGTCGCCGCTCCGCCCGCTCCGCATGCTTCACCGTCGCCCGCACCCGTTCGGGAGGGAGCAAGCCTCTCTCTATAAATGCCTTCGCCAGAATCCCTCCGAGCTTCCCCAAACCAATGACTGCCAGCCTCTTTTCGTCCAAATCGTTCATCCGAACTCCTTTCCGCCGCCAATCTACCGTTCCTTACGCCGAACATCGGCTACGCCAGTTTACGAAACAGCAGGGGGTCGGTGCACAAGGCTGCAACCCTTCGTAGGCTGTCTAGTTCGAAAATGTCAACGTTTCAAATTCAAGGCCGCCCTCCATCGCACTCCGAAAAGGGCAGAGGTCGGTCGAAATTCTGTCCCCCAACGACAGGAAGGTAGATCCCGACGGCGGGACTTCCTGAAAAGGCTTAATCCCACATCACCAGCGACGGCACTCAAAAATACCGACCGCCATACCGGGAATGAGCCGGCGACTCTCCGCCGTCAGCGTCATATGAAAGCCGTCAAAGCCGCGGGCTCCCTCTACTCGCAGCCGGCTCCCAAGTCCCGATCCGAAAGCCCTTCAACTCTCGCCTCGGAAACCTCCTGATATTTCCTTTTACTGGACCTTCTCCGCCCCTCCTTCGTTGAAGGCTATTGAAGCCTCGTGGGCTCGCTGTTGCAGCTGAAGACTCAACTTTTCGTTCAGCAGGACGATGGTTCGTATGCTCTGGTAGTTAAGGCTTTCCTTACCGCCTTGAGCCCCCGGCACAACGGCCGGATTCTCCTGCACGACGTGAGCCAACAGCTGGATTAGGAAGTTGCATTCCCCAGCCGAGAAAAGCCAATTGAATTCCCGGCCGAGGAATTCCTGCAACCGGGTGTTCGGTGTACTTTCATGATCAGCCATCAAACCTCCCCCAAAAGGCGCCGGTTGCGCCCCGCCTCAGGATTGCCGATACGATTCCGCGTAGATCCGCTTCAGCGGATTCAGGCAGTAGTTCTCAATAAGATCGTGCAACAGCTCCTCACTGCCGAGGAGAAACTCCTCCTGCCCCGGTCTCACTTGAAAAGCGAGACGAACGATATCGGCGTGCTCCTCCCGAACGTCGAGGGTGATCGAGCCCCCGATGCGAGGCTCAAAGAACAACAAGTCTGCGTAGGTGTAACGATCCACAGCCGGACGCGTCCAGGGCCTTTCGATGGCCGCACGCCAGTAATAGTCCTGGAGTCGCCGAACAAAACCGTCGTAGTCGAACCGTTCCGACTTGTTGTTGACGCTCGCTACGATAAGTATCCGACCGTCGCGGTGTTCGGCGGCCAAACCGTACGTTACTTCCAGCTCGCCTTTGCGACTGAACTTCAAACGGTGGTTGGCGAACCGCTTGAAGTACTTCACCTCCGGCTCCACGCCCAACTCGCTGGAATCTTCCGCAGTCACATAGCTGTGCCGGCAGCGCTCATACCACTCCTGCATGATACGTCCCAAGACTAGATCCAGCTTCTCCATCCGTTCTGACAGGCTGCCGTTTCCGCCCATCGTAGACCCCCCAAACGAAAACGTCGGGCTTCGCTCGACTTTCAGAAGCGCGCCAAAGCTACGAGTAGATGAGGTAGATTAATATAGATGCTTTCGTTATGCTACCTCTTGCCTTGGCTGGTTCTGCCGGCGGGTTTGTCTTCACAGGATTTGGGTGAACCCATCCGGGTGGAGGTTGAAGCCGTCAACGTCTTTGTCACCGTCACCGACTCCAAGGGTCGTTTTGTGACCGACCTGACGCGGGACCGGTTTGTCGTTTACGAGGACGGTGTTCCGCAGACTATCAAGAACTTTTCCCATGAGCTGGATCGCCCTCTGCGAATCGCCCTGCTGCTGGACACCAGCTCCAGCGTAAAACTGAAGTTGGGCTTCGAACAGGACGCCGCCGTCAACTTCCTGCGAGGGGTTATGCGATACAACGACCAAGCTCTGGTAGCTGAGTTTGATCGAGGGGTCACCATAATCAACGACTTCACCGGCAGCCCGGCGGTTCTGTCCGACCAGATCCAGCAAATGCGGGCAGGCGGTGGCACGGCGCTGTGGGACGCCTTGTATCTGCTGGCAAGAGATAAGATGACGGCGCGGAACGCCCGAAAAACCATTATCTTGCTTTCCGACGGCGAGGATCTCCACAGCAAATATAGCTGGGAGGAGGCGCGCGAGATGTTGCAAGCCTCCGAGGTTACGGTCTACGCCATCGGAACGACCCGCTTCGGTGCCTCTTCGAGCAAGGAAGGAGAGGAGAATCTCAAGCGCATCGCCGAAGAGACCGGGGGCACGGCGTTTTTCCCTTATTCGGCGGAGCGACTTGAGGAGGCTTTCGACCTGATCAACACCGAGCTCCGCAGCCAGTACACGCTGACCTACGAACCCAAGAACAAGCAACCCGACGGCCGGTTCCGCCGCATCGAAGTGCGCATCATCGACGGCAAGGGACTCAAGGTGCGACATCGCAGGGGCTACATGATCCCTGATTTCTGAACGTTAGCCGCCGACTCATCAAGTTTATGAAGCATTCCATCGATCGTTCCCATATACGGAACTTCTGTATCATCGCGCATATCGACCACGGCAAATCGACGCTCGCCGATCGACTCTTGGAGCACACCGGGACGGTCAGCGCGCGCGAGATGCGCGAGCAAGTCCTGGATCAAATGGACCTCGAACGCGAGCGGGGCATTACGATCAAAATGGCCGCAGTGCGGATCTACTATCGCTCCCGAGCGGGAGAGGTCTACGAACTCAATCTCATCGACACACCCGGGCACGTAGACTTCAACTATGAGGTTTCCCGCAGCCTGGCCGCGTGTGAAGGAGCTCTGCTGGTAGTCGACGCGGTGCAGGGGGTCGAAGCGCAGACCTTGGCCAACGTCAATTTGGCCATGGCCCAGAATCTCACAATCATCCCGGTAATTAACAAGATCGACCTACCGGCCGCCGACCCCGAACGCGTCAAGCGCGAAATCGAGGACCAGCTTGCTCTCGACGCTTCCGAGGCACTGCCGGCTTCCGCCAAACAGGGGATCGGCATTGAGGAAATCCTGGAAGCCGTCGTTCAAAGAATCCCCCCGCCCAAAGGAGAGCCGGACGCTCCGCTGCGGGCACTGATCTTCGACAGTCATTTCGATGCTTACTTAGGCATTGTTGCCTACGTCCGGGTCATGGAAGGAACGATCCGACCGGGCATGCGGATCCGATTGATGGCCTCCGGCCATGAGGCGGAAGTGGCGGGAGTAGGAGTTTTCTCCCCCGAGATGCGAAGCTGTGAGGAACTCAGGGCAGGCCAGGTCGGTTTTCTACACGCAGGCATCAAAGACATCGGACACTGCCGAGTGGGAGATACCGTCACCGAAGCCGAACGACCGGCCGCCCAACCCCTTCCCGGTTATCAGAAAGTCAAGCCGATGGTCTTCTGTGGCTTGTACCCGCTGGACGGCGATCAGTTTCCCGAACTTAGAGAGGCCTTGGCCAAGCTGCAGCTGAACGACGCCGCGTTGCAGTTTGAACCCGAGACCTCCGCCGCCCTCGGTTTCGGATTCCGCTGCGGTTTCCTCGGTCTGCTCCACAGCGAAATCGTGCAGGAACGGCTGGAGCGCGAATTCCATTTGGAGCTGGTTGCCACCGCACCCTCGGTCGTCTACCGTCTCCTCCTTCGTAACGGTGAAGAAATCCGGATTGACAACCCCGCCAAATGGCCTGTCACGGGCGACGTCGAGATTGCGGAGGAACCCTATGTGCGATGCGTCATCTTTACCCCGGAACCGTACGTGGGCGCGGTGATGGAACTGTGCCGAGAGCGACGAGGTGAGTTCGTCAATTTGGAATACATCACGCCGGAGCGCGTTCTTTTGACCTGGGATCTGCCGCTGGCTGAGATCATCCTTGATTTTTTCGATACGCTGAAAAGCCGCACCAGGGGATACGCGTCGTTGGATTACGAGTTCCACGGCTACCGCCCGAACGATCTCGTCAAGCTCGACATCCGCATCAACAACGAGCCGGTCGACGCCTTGAGCTTCATATGTCACCGGGACCGCGCATATGCGAAGGGCAAGGCTCTCGTCGCTCGCCTGCGGGAGATTCTGCCGAGACACCTATTCGAGATTCGCATTCAGGCCACCGTCGGATCCCGTGTAATTGCTTCGGAGCGGATACCGGCACTCCGGAAGAATGTTCTGGCCAAGTGCTACGGGGGGGACATTACCCGCAAGCGCAAGCTGCTGGAGCGCCAGAGAGAAGGTAAGAAGCGAATGAAGGCTGTAGGTCGCGTCGAGATTCCTCAGGAGGCCTTCTTGAGTGTGCTTCGGGTGTCGGACTGACAGCGTCGTCGATGCCCCCTCCAACAGCTTAAGCCCGCGGCGTGCCGCCTCCGAACTGACTTTCCGGAGCTTCCCCGCAGGAACCCGGCCCGAAGTCTTGGTCGGCGAATCGACCGGTCCCGTTTCAGCGGAAAACGCGTCGACAAATCGCTAGGTGCGGTAACGGGCGCTGGGAAAACGGCTTTCTCGCTGAACCTTCGATTGGCGGGTAGTTCCTGCCGGCAAGGCGGGTACATAGCGAAAGATTCCATCGAAATCAGGCACCCCGCGACCCCACAACTTGCCGCCGGCTCCTCTACACCGTAGGACCAACCCTAACCGGCCGGGGATACCAGCCCCGGGGGCGTCAGCTCATTCTTTCGGACGGGGAATCAGCCCTCTGCTCTCTTTTCCGGACCTCCTCGACGATCTGGATCAGTTGATAGCCTCCGAGCACGTTATACACCTCAGCCCGGCCGGAATTCAGCAGCATACGTTGAGCCAAGTAACTTCGGTAGCCGCCCTGACAATAAACGGCTATGCGTCGCCCCGACGGAAGTTCGCCTTTGCGATCCCTGAACTGATCAAGTGGTAGGTTCATTGCACCGGGCACCGCTCCGGAAGCGAATTCCCGCGGAGTACGAACGTCTACTACGCAAAGACTATCGCCGTTTTTAGCCATTTCGTCGAGCAAACGCCCGGGGGACCACGCCGGCATCACCGAACGCAACTGGTTGACCGCCAAGAAACCCGCCGTCACAACTACATCCTTCGCCGAACCCACCGGCGGTGCGTAACACAAATCCAGATCCGACAAGTCTTCCACCGTCCTATTCGCCGCCACGGCCGTCGCCAGAACGTCGATTCTTTTCTCGGTCCCTTTACCTCCGACCGCCTGCCCCCCCAGGAGACGACCAGTCACCGGATCAAACAGAAGTTTCAAGAGTATGCTTTCCGCTCCCGGGTAATAGTCGGCATGCGTCTTGCCCCATAGATAGCTCACCTCGAACGGAACCCCGGACTGCAGCGCCGTACGTTCGGTCAAGCCGGTCACCGCAGCGATGGTGCCAAACGTGCGAACCACCGAGGTTCCCAAGACACCCCGAAATCGCAAGCGCCTCGGATCATCGCTGCGGGCTCCGGCCAAATCCAAAGCGGCATTGTTACCGGCGACACGCCCCATTTTATTGGCAGGTCCGGCAAGGGGAAGGTTTACCGGGGTGCCTGTCACCAACTGTATGGCTTCCGAATTGTCTCCGGCGGCATACACGGCTTCGTCGCTCGTCCGTTGCTCCCGGTCTACCGCAATCGCTCCCCCCACACCCAGCCGCAGCCCGGCCTGCCGTGCCAGTTCCACGTTGGGCCGAACACCCAGGGCAAGGATCCCCAACTCAAACGGGATGCGTTTCCCCAACGACGTCTCGGCAACCGGCTTGCCCGCTTCTTCCCGGATCGCGACCAGACTTTCGTTCAACCGCACCTCAATTCCGCCGGCAACCAGAGCTCTGCGAACCAGCTCGGCCATTTCACCGTCCAAAGCCTGCATCAACTGTGGAAGCTGTTCCACGAGAGTCACTCGACATCCACGACGGCGCAGTTGCTCGGCCGTCTCCAGTCCGATGTACCCTCCTCCCACGACCAATGCGCCAGGTGCATCGCTGCCCGTCCATCGCACGGAGTCAAGTCTCGCGGCTATTCGGTCCACGTCGGGAACCGTGCGCACCGGAAATAGACTCGGATGATCGATACCAGGAAGCGCCGGTGTTACCGGCAGTGAACCCGTGGCAAGAATGAGACGATCATACGCCAACCGCTCCACCTCGCCGTCCGGGCCGGTCAGTCCGACTTGCCTTTCGGAAACCTCCAGCGCCGTCGCTCGCGTATTCGTACGGACCTCCAGCTGGAAACGATGAGCAAACTGGCGGGGTTCCACGACGAAGAGGCGGTTCCGCTCGCCGATCTCGCCGCCCACGAAATAAGGCAAGCCACAGTTGGCATAGCTGATGTAGGGTCCGGCCTCCACCAGTACAATTTCGATATCCTCGTTCATCCGTCGCGCTCGTGCCGCGGCCGACGCCCCGGCCGCAACCCCACCGATCACCACTAATCGCTTTCGCATAATTGCTCCTCTCGAAGATCCCAATCCCCGTCACCGGATTTGCAGGCCACCACGCTTTCCCAACAAGCAATCGACCCTAAGGACGCCCGACACAAGCCGGCGGTTTCAACCTTTAACGGCCAGAACTCCCGCTCTTTCTCACCGCCTTCCGATTCGTGAGACAATGCTGTCTCGGGGTGGAAGAGGGGAAAACGCTGTCGATTTACGTTCACATACCGATCTGCGCCCATAAGTGTTACTACTGCGATTTTTACTCCCGTCCAGTAGATTCTCAAGCCCGGGTGGACTATCTCAAAGCCGTATGCGCTGAGATCGAGAACGCACGCTGGATCGGATCTCCAGCCAGGAGTCTGTACATCGGCGGCGGCACCCCGTCCTTGCTGACGGGTGACGAAATCGCCCACTTGGTCGCTCTCCTGGAAGAGGCGTTCGCTTTCCAACCGGATGCGGAATGGACCGTGGAGTGTAACCCCGGCACAGTCAGCCCGGCATGCTGTGATCGCTTAGTGGAGTTGGGCTTCGACCGTATCAGCCTCGGGGTTCAGTCTTTCTCGGAAAGTCAGCTTCGCCGCCTGGGGCGGCTGCATAGCGCGCAGCAGTCTCTGTGTAGCTTCCGTTGGTTCCGGGAAGCAGGCTGTGAGAACATCAATCTGGATCTGATCTTCGGCTTACCCGACCAAACGCTTGAGGAGTGGCGGAGGGATCTTGAACAGGCTTTGGAGCTGGCTCCCGAACATCTTTCGCTGTACGGCCTGACGATCGAGGCGGGAACACCGTTCGGTCATCTGCAACAGATCGGGGCGTTGCGTCAACCTCCGGAGGAGTTGACGGCCGCCATGTACGAGCTTTGCATGGATCTCTCCACCGCTGCGGGGTACGAACAGTACGAGATTTCCAACTACGCCTTCCCGGGATTTGAGTGTCGCCATAACTTGGTTTACTGGCGTAACGAGCCGTACCTGGGTTTCGGCATTAGCGCAGCGTCGTACATCGACGGAGTTCGCTGGACCAACACCTTGGACTGGGACAGTTATTTGCGTAGGGCGCCCCAGGGAGACGTACCCCGTTCTTCCGAAGAACGCTTGCCGCCGAATTTGGCCATGGCGGAAGAAATGATGCTCCGACTGCGAACCCGAGAAGGAGTCTCTCCAAAGGAACTATCGCAAAAGTACGGGATCCGCTTTGAATCCTGTTTCGGCGAATCCCTGATGTTCCTCCGCAAGGAAGGTCTTATCTCCCTGAGAAACGGTCGGCTGACGTTGACTCGACGAGGCAAACTGCTCGCCGACGAAGTCTGCAGCGAGTTTCTTCACGCGGCTCGAGAACAAGTGCCTTTGGACTAAAATGGCCGCGATCTCCGGTACGGGCAGCCATGAGTACTTTCGTAGTCCAGGGAAAGCAACGATTGGTCGGGAGCTATCCCGTTCAGGGCAATAAGAACGCCGCCTTGCCTCTGATCGCAGCCGGCCTTCTGAGCGAACGTGCCGTCCTTGACCGCGTACCAGACATACTGGATGTACGAAACCTGCTGCGCATCGTCGAGAGCCTCGGTGTGACGGTAACAAGACGGGAGGGATCCTTGGAAATAGAGCGCCCGGGGACTCTTGAGCCGAGACTGGACGAAGAGATGGTCCACCAGCTCCGGGGGTCTGTCCTGCTGCTCGGGGTGCTTCTTCCCGAGATAGGCCGGCTTGAGGCGCCTCTCCCCGGGGGGTGTCCCATCGGCCGTCGGTCTCTGGAGACTCATTGGAGAGTCTTCGAGGCGGCCGGGTTCGATGTCAGCGAACAGAACGGTCGGGTTCGGATTCGTCGGTCCAGACAAATCGAGCATCCACGCGTTTACCTCCCGGAAGCCTCGGTTACCGCGACGGAGAACGCACTTCTGTTGTTCGCGCGAACCGGCGGAACCGTCGAGAACCCAGCCAGAGAACCTCACGTGCTAAGCCTGATCGAATTCCTGCAGAAACTCGGTGTGGAGGTGGAGACCCATCCTTTGCACTACGTAATCCGAAAGGGGGTGTCGAGCCTCGGCCGGGAGATCAAATTCACCGTCCCTCCCGACTATATTGATGCGGGGACCGCCGCCTTCGCCGCGGCAGTCACCCACGGCAGCCTGCGGCTGGAAAATCTTCGACCCGGCGATTTCATCGGGATCCACTCGACACTGGAAGCTTTCGATCTGCACGTCTCCTGGGAAGACGACACGGCGGCTGTAGACTTCCAAGGGACCGAGCTGCGGAACCCCGAAAAGATCACCGCCGCCCCCTGGCCCGGCTTCCACACCGACCTGACCAGCTTGGCGATCGTAGCGGCCACGCAGGCCGCGGGCGAGTGCCTGGTCCATGACTGGCTGTACGAATCCCGCATGTTTTTCGTCGACAAGCTCGTGCGGATGGGGGCCCGTATCACCCTCTGTGATCCCCATCGCGTGCTTGTCTGCGGGCCCACGGTGCTTCGTGGGATCCGGCTGGAATCGCCCGACATTCGGGCCGGAATGGCTCTCCTCGTAGCGGGTCTCTGTGCCGAGGGCGTTACGATCATTGAGCATGCCGAGGTGGTCGAGCGTGGCTATGAGAACGTCGTTTCCCGTTTCCGCGGGATCGGAGGGCAAATTCGGAAACTCGAGAACGACAAGGTGGAATCGCCGGGCTAGCCGGGTTTGGACAAGCCCCAGCCTAACGTTACCGCCCGGCGGGATCGCACCGGACTAATGCCATCGATTCCGGCGAAGCTTATACACGTAAGCCAGGATCTTGGCGACCGCCCGGTAGAGGTCCATCGGAATTTCGTCACCGACTTCAACAGTCCGGTAAAGGATCCGGGCCAGTTCAGGCTCCTCCACGACGGGTATATCATGCTCCTCGGCCACCTTACGGATCCGAGCGGCAAGGAAATCACAACCTTTCGCCACCACCCTCGGAGCCGCCATAATCTCCGCCTCGTACTTTAAGGCCACCGCGAAATGCGTCGGATTGGCGACAACGACGTCGGCTTCGGCCGCAGCCGTCATCATCCTCCGGCGTACCATTTCAATCTGCATCCGGCGGATACGACCCTTGATCTGGGGATTTCCTTCGGTATCCTTGAAATCGTCCTTCACTTCCTGCTTCGTCATCATCAAGCCTTCTTCGAACATGTACCGTTGAACCGCGTAATCCACCGCCGCGAGGATGATGAGACATAAAGCGATACGCCAGGCCACACTGAAGGCAATCTGCCCCCAAAGGGCCAGGATGGTACCCAGACTCAGAACGGGCATCATTTGCAACTGATCGAGATAACCCTGAAGGGCATTCCAAGTCACCCAAACCAGGGCCGCCACCAGCAGAAGGGACCGAGCCGCCTGGACTAAGCCGTTCTTGGAAAAAATTCTCTTCAAGTTGGAAGCGGGGTTCAGTTTTTCGGGCTTAAACTGCAACGGTTGAGCGGAAAAGACAAAGCCTCCTTGGGCTATCAGAGACCCCAGCGCCAAGACGACCACAGCACCGATGACGGGTCCCGCAACCGCCAGGGTCATGCGGCCCAACTGCAAGAACACACCCCGAGGATCGACCGCTTCCCCGACATTCCGGAAGCCCGAACTCCAGAAATAGATGAAGGGGTCGCTCAATCGCTCGAGGAAGTAATCTGCCTGGAACAGCAGGAGAATGGTCAAGAAGGTGAAGGTGACGGCAAAAGACACCTCTCGGCTGCGGGCTACACGCCCCTCTTCCCTAGCCTTACGGCGGCGTCGAGGAGTCGGCTTTTCGGTGCGATCCGATTTGTCCGCCATCTTCTCCGCCCGACGTCAGGGACGCAGGAGCATCAGGTAACGCTCCAAATCCGGAGCAATCCTGGAGATATGGGCCGCCACCTGGGGCACGAGCGAATGGCCCGTAAGCGCCAATAGGAGGAAGCTCAGGAGCAACTTGCCCGACATTCCGACCACCAGAATGTGAATCTGTGGAGCCGTCCGTCCCAGAACCCCCAATAAAACATCGACCACGAACATCATCACCACAAGGGGTGCTGCAATCCTGAATCCGGCCACGAAGGCGTCCTGCAGACCGTTGATCAAGTTGGTTACCAGGGGACCATCCACGGAGGGAGCCCAGATTCCGGCCGTATAGCTCTTCAGAACCGCCTCGATCAGCCAGTGGTGACCGTTGATTTGCAGGAAGGCAAGCAAAGCGATTAAGTTCAGCAAAATAGAGAAAAAGGGGGTTTCCACCTGGGTTTCGGGATCCACCATGTGGATAAAGCCGAAACCTGTCTGGTAACTCATAACCTGCCCCGCCACATCCAGAGCGGAAAACACCAGTCGTGCCGCCAATCCCAGGATGCATCCCACCAGAAACTCGCGGATCATCGCCAGAGTGAAGCCAAACAGATCTATAGGAATGGCTGGATACACCCCTTCGAGAACCGGACCCAAACCGAAAACCATAGCCGTCGCCAGCAGGATTCGGACGGGAACGGCGACGGCGCCGTTGGAGAAGAAGGGAGCAAACGTGACCAATCCTCCCACCCGTCCGACGGCCAGCAGAAATGATCCGATGGATTGGACAGAGAACTCGTAGGTCACAACGTCATCCCAGAAACCTGGCAAAATCACCCAGCAGCGCCAAGGTATAGTTCGTGATGCGATCGACGATCCAGGGAAGCAGGAGCAACGTCATCAGGCAAATCACCACCATCTTCGGTATGAAGGTAAGGGTCATATCCTGAATGGAAGTGATCACTTGGAAGATGCTGACCGCCAGCCCCATGACCAGAGCCGCCCCCAACAGGGGTGCGGCAATCAGGAAGACCAACGTCAGCATGTCGCGTACGATTTGTAGTAACGCTCCTTCGGTCACTGTGGTTTCCTCACATGCGAAAGCTGGTAAGCAAGGACCCTATGATCAGGTTCCAGCCGTCCACCAGGATGAACAGCAAGATCTTGAACGGCATGGAGATCATCACCGGAGGTAGTTGCAGCATACCCATCGAAAGCAGGACCGATGAGATCACCATGTCGATCACCAAGAAAGGAAGGAAGAGAATGAAGCCGATGTTGAAGGCCGTTCTAAGCTCAGAGATCATGAAAGCCGGGACCAAGACTCGAAACGGGATATCGTCGGGTGTCGCCGGCCGGGGTGCACGGGCAGCTTTTACGAACAAGGCGAGATCTTGTTCCCGCACTTGATGAAGCATGAAGCCGCGCAGAGGTCCCTCGGCACGCATCAGGGCCGCCCACTCATCGATCTCACCCTGTTGGTACGGCACAACGGCCGTTTCATACACCTGATCCCACACCGGCCCCATCACAAAGAACGTCAGGAACAACGAAAGTCCGATAACCACCTGATTGTTCGGAGCTTGCTGTGTCCCCAAAGCCTGTCGCAGGAAATGAAGGACTACGGTAATACGAACAAAGGCGGTCACGGAAATCAGTATGGACGGGATGAAAACCAGAGCCGTCAGGAAGAGCAAGATCCGCAAGGGAAGGCTGAGCTCGCCGCTCCCATCCGATGCGAGGGATAATTCCATTGCCGGCTGCTGAGCTTGGGCCCACGCCATTCCTTGGGCCAGAAAAAAAACTGCCAACCCTACCAGCCACCGGAATCGACTCACCGCCGACTGCATACCCACTGCTCCAACAACTGTCGGAAGGTGAACTTCTCACCCTGCGCTCCGGCCTTGGATTCGGACTTTTGACAAGCCTCCAGTTCCCCCGCCTGCACCTCGGCCAAGAAGGAAATGCTCTGACCGGTCGAACCTAACAAGAGTCGGGAAGAACCCACCTGGACAAGAATCAGGGAACGCCGATCTCCCAAAGGCCGTTGTTCCAGCACGGCAATCCGAGAGCCGGGTTGCGACCGCCCCCCAAGCGATCGTCCCCAGCGGGCCGCCGCCCAATAGAGCAGAGCGAGCAAGGCAAAGACTACGAGGATTCCCGAGAGCGATTGCCACACGTTCACAGTCGTCTCCTTCAGTCGACCAGCCTGACCACCCGGGCCGCGGTACCTTTCTTGCGAACCAGGACCTCCGCCTCTCCGATCTTCACTCCCGCCGCCCAGATCTCCACGTAACCCGAGGACGGGCGGTCCAGAACAAGGACGTCGCCGGGTGCCATTTTCAACAGATCACCGACCATCACCACGGCGCTTCCCATTCGGACATCGATCGGAAACTCCAGGTCGAGAAACCGCTTCAGATCACCGGCCGACTCATCGATAATGTGGTCAAGCTCTTTTTGGCTGATCAAGATTTTATTCATGGATTCTCACTGAACGATGAACTCGGTAAGGTACACTTCTACGACTCGGCCCTTGCCTTCCGGAAGCGCTCGATTCACAAAGTCCTGAACGGCCTTTTTCACCTGTTGTTTGGTTTCCGCCTCAAGCAGTTCATCGGAAGTCATTTGGCTAAAGGTGAAGACCAGAAAGTCCTTGATCTTCGGAACCAGCACCACCGAATCCACCACATCCTGCGCAGGCTGGTCGCACTCCAGTCCGAGGGCAATGCCGACTCGGGCGTACTTCAAACGACTTTCCGCTCTCAGGTTGACAACCACGGGATCCAACTGCAGCACGTCGTTGACTTTGGGAACCGCACGTTTCCCGGCTTTCGGGCTCGAGGACGCCTGCCTCGTCGAGGCTTCGGCCGCCTCTTCCCCGCTGAAGACACCGAAGTACCAGATCAATCCGCCACCCAAACCGAGGACGAGCACAGTCGCCAAAGTGACCCACAGCCATGGTTTTCTCCGCTTCGGTGGTTGGATTGCTTCTCCGGAAGCATCCGGTTGTTCTTCCTTAAACGGATTGGGGTCGAGTTCGGCCATTCATTCCTCCTCAGCCTCGTGCCGCAAACGCTCACCTGTGGATGCACACTCCATGCCAGGTTTCCAACTAAGGCGTAACAGGAGCCGTCTCAAGTAATTAGCGCGCTCCACCACAGCCCGACCCGGCAGGTGAAAACCCTTGGAAGGCGGTCTTCCGACAGCTTCCAGCCGACTCGCCAAAACTTTGACAAGCCCGGCGTTATCCGCCTTCACACCCCGTCGTCTTTGTGTACCGGGTAGCTGTCGGCGGCTCCCGTCGATTCCCCGCGGGAGACCCGACTTCCAGCTGGACGGCAAGCCGAGAACACCAGCAATAACAGCCCGGCCAGAGTGATCACCCCCCAATCTTGACGGAAGGCGGAGAGTACTTGAGGACAACTTCGGCTTTGCCTGCAGGCACGTCCAAGGCGGTCAGGAAGGAGGCCGCCGGTCGAAGGTCGGTGGGAAATCCGTTCACCGTCGCTTTCCAGCCTGGGTAATAGGTTTGCGAGATGAAAAGGGTACCGCCGCGGCGCGCGTTCACTTGCAGCCGGAGCTGATCGGCACTTCGGTAAGCGGTCTTCACCCGGCCAGGCTCAACCCCGAGAAGCTGTTGCCGCGCGAGTCGATCCAGTC
>Ga0116188_1002071_pt1 | contig 16272 bp, 21 predicted proteins | sample AD_JPNTR2_MetaG_FD_89807 | JGI IMG/M metagenome (GOLD analysis project Ga0116188, IMG submission 89807) | Active sludge microbial communities of municipal wastewater-treating anaerobic digesters from Japan - AD_JPNTR2_MetaG | ecosystem: Engineered > Bioreactor > Anaerobic > Digestate | place...
CAGGAGAGAAAGAAGTCACTATCATCAAATGTACTTTGTATCAGTGATTTACATTTTCCGTATGTTCATCCTAAAGCACTTCGGTTTTGTTCTGATTTATATAAGGAATACAAGTGTGATACTGTTGTGTTCCTTGGAGATCTATTCGACTTCAGTGGAATGTCACTCCATGTTAAAAATCCTGATGGTAAATCATCCGGTGATGAAGTAGAAGAAGCTAAATGTGTGATAAAAGAATGGGCGGATGAATTTCCAGAAGCGAAAGTATGCTGGGGTAATCATGAGCTTCGTCTTCAGAAAAGGTTTAAAGAGGCAGGGATACCTGATATGTTCTTACCATCTTTAAATAATGTGTTTAATTTACCTAACGGATGGGAATGGGCTTTTCATCACGAAATAGATAATGTAAGATATATGCACTCTAATAGCAGTGGAATGTACTTACATGCCAGACTACCAAAGAATTATATGCAGTCGGTGGTTCATGCTCATACTCATATTACCGGAGCAATTCAGTTTATGTCAACAGATAATGATTTGGTGTTTGGTATGAACTGCGGATGTTTGATTGATACTAAGAGTTTTGCATTTGAATACGCTAAGAATTTTGATACAAGACCAGTATTGGGAACTGGTGTTGTGTTGGATAATGGTAAAATCCCAATGTTTATTCCTATGGAACTGTGAGGTTATAATGGAAGAAGAGGTATGGAAACCAAAAGTAACGATGAGATAACAGAGGAGGAGTGATCTATGAAAACAGTATCAGCACCTAACTGGTTTTTCGAGCATCCAGAATATTATGAAGATGAAAAAACAATAAAGAGTATATGGGAAGAAGAATGTAAGGATCTAACTGAGGAGGATGAAGATGATTCACGAGAATGACATCAAACGGTTACAAACAATAGCTAATACCAGCTCATTTCTGGGTGAGAAATTGTCACGTCTTGTCGGTAAAACGCTTAAACTACTGACAAGTAAGATAGGGCTTATTGTTGGGAGTGTGGTGTTGAGTGGAGTATTCTTTACACTTGGATTCATAGGTAAAAAGAGAGGTAACTGATGGAACATTGCTATGAAGAACTGGAAGCGTTGTTAGAGGCTCATGGAGTAGTTGACTATTTCTATGTGGGTAGATGTGTTGATGGTGAGAGGATATCAGGGTTTATCTGTGGTAGTGATAAGCCTGATACATCTATCACTGAACGAATGCAGGACCTCGTGGGTATGATTGAAGCTAACAAACAGGAGTTGATATTCGGTATACTACAGCAGAAATACTGTTGTGATAGTGAAGAAACAGATGAAGATGATGATATGTTACTGGATAATCTGGAGGGGATTGAGTAATATGGTTATAATCAAATATCCATTCAGTGTATCATTCTCAGATTATCCAGACAACCATAGTCATGCTGTGGTTGTTTATTTCCTTGGTTGTGATCATTATTGTAAAGGGTGTCATAATCCAGAACTACAGAACAATGCTAATAGACCAAATGGTCTAATAACATTACATCATTATGAGTTATATAATGAGATAGTCAGAGAGTGTAATAAACATCACACAAACAAAGTTGTTTTTTCTGGAGGAGACTGCTTATCCGGTGATAATATGACTACAACACAAGCTGTGTTATCATTATTAAAAAATAGTTACCACGATGTATGTGTTTATACTGGATATAATGTAGAGCATTTAATAACGATAAGTTTATGCGGTTTTAAATATGTAAAAACGAATAAGTATGATATTAATTTTAAGCAGATACCAAGCAAAAATGATAGGTTTATGACTTTAGCATCTGCTAATCAATGCTTATACGATGAATATTTTACTCATATTGGAACTGGTACAATCTACTTTGATGAATATGGAGATCCTAAATATGTTTGATGACAACTCGGCTACTACTAATAGAACAATCAGGAATATTAAAAAGACTTTAGCTAAGTCTCTCGAATTAAAATATGGTATTACAGATGAGACTATAGTTAATAAGATATTATCTATTCATGGTCTTGATAAAAAGAGATTTGATGTAGTTAATTCAGTTGAAACGATTATTAATGATAAACTTAACGATGTATCTATTGATGCTAATAGTAATAAGAATGAAAAAACTATTGAAGGAATTCAGCAAGAGGCTGTAGCTCCTTTAAAAAAAGCAATAGGATATGATTATCTTTATCGTCAGATGGTTGAGTTATATGATAAAGACGAAGCTAAAAGATTGTCTGGTGAGATGTATGATTTCAGTCTTGGGTTGAGCGATTCAACCAACATTCTCAAACCTTATTGTTGGTCTTTGGACGCTTCTAAGATAGTTACTATAGGTAGAGATTTTGGTCAGTTACATTCAACACCAGCTAAGAGGCTATCAAGTTATATCTCGGCATTATGTGAAACGGTTCATCAGTTAAGTAGTCATATGGCTGGAGCTATAGCTATAGGTACGTTTTTTCTGGATGTAACTCATCTTTTACTTATAAAAGGTGGATATGAACTTAGTGATATAGAACATTTCAGAGAAAACAAAAAAATAGAAAATGAGTTTCAGCAGTTTATTCATTCGGTTAATCATTTATCACGTAATGGGGTAGAATCCCCTTTTACAAATATATCAATTTTTGACAGGCCTAAATTACACGCTTTAATAAATGAAATGAAGTGGTATTTTGATGGTGGTATCGAGTCGTATGATACTGAATATATTGTTGATTACATAATATATATTCAAAATATATTTTTAGATTTATTTGATAAAGGAGATCCATTAAAAGGAGGAGCACCATATAGATTTCCTGTTGTAACTGTTAATTTCTCTAAACAAAACGGAGAAATTATTGATAAAGAATTTTTATCAAGTATATGCCAAAGAGATATTTTCAGATACAATATATTCGTATCTGAGGGAACTAAGATTGCCAGTTGTTGCCGACTTATCAATGACACTGAAATGATGGAATTTGCTTCACAATCCAATTCGTTTGGTGCTGGTGGATCTATATCATTAGGTAGTCATCGTGTATGTACACTTAATTTGATGAGAATTGGTCTTGAATCTTATTCTCAAAACACATTTTTTAAATTGTTGGAAAAAAGAATAGAAGACACCGCTAAAATATTAAAGGCACATAAAGAGCTGATCCGAAGTTTAACAGAGAGAGGTTTACAACCGTTTATCAAAAACGGCTGGATTAACATGAATAGGATGTTCTCAACGTTTGGCATCATGGGGTTGTATGAAGTAGCTAATAAGTCACAATACTTTAGTGAAACAAAGGATATACATGGTCATATATTAAAATTTATCAATGAGAAAGTGTTTGAATATTCAAAAAAATACAACATCATTGGTAATATTGAACAGATACCAGGAGAATCATTTGCCATCAGATTAGCACAAGCTGATAAAGTGTTATATGAAGAGTCTCAACCATTCGAGATGTATTCTAATCAACATATACCTTTATGGGTGGATGCCACTATATGGGAACGAATGGAAGCCGATGGTAAGTATAACCAATTGATAACTGGTGGAGGCATAGCACATATCAACATTGGAGAAAAGACAACTCCAACACAATCACAGAAGATCATTGAGTATGCTGTTAAATCTGGTTGTGAGCACTTTGCCCTTAACAGTATATATAGTGAGTGCGAGAATAGTCATACTTCATTCGGTAAGAAAACTGTGTGCCCTGTGTGTTTAGGAAAGATAATAGAGATGTATACTCGTATTGTTGGATTTCATGTACCTGTATCAAGTTGGCAGGATGTTAGACGAGAGTGGGAATTTCCAAAACGTAACTTTGGTACAATGGAAGAACTTGGTGTTTAATTAACAATTGATTTCTATGTGGTAATTGACTATATTAAAGTAGTTGATTATCACATATCTATTCTGGAAGGAGTAAACTTATGACCTTAGAAGAAATACGAAAAATCAGCAAACAGAATGATGATTATTGTATCAACAATGATCATTTCTGTGAGCAGTGTCCGTTAGGTAAAAGAATCTGTTTGCGGTGGTATAGTGTTGAACTAACACCTGAATCAGCAGAGGAACGAGCTATCAAAGTAAAGGAGTTTCTCGATGAAAATGTTAAGTGAACTGATACGGGAACTACAGGAGATATACGATGAAGTCAGTGAGTGTAATGTATATATTATGAGAAGTGATGATGTGTGTTGTGATGATATACTTGTATTGATAGGATCGAAATATGATGGCTATAACACAATCACATGTAATGCTGTTTCATAGGAGAATATATGCGTAATGTGGAATTTGAACATAGGCTGTGTTTACTTATATCTGACTATGGTAAACCTAAGTGTGGTCAAACTTGCTGTGAGAAGTGTTACATAGAAAACTTAACAATCTGGTTAGATTATTTCAAAGGAGAACTTGATGGAAGTAAAGATAAAACTATTGCATGAAGACGCTGTTAAACCAACATACGCTCACAGTGGTGATGCTTGTATGGATATCACAGCTATTGATGATGGAACTTATATCAGCTATGATATTGTTGAGTATAGAACAGGGCTATCATTTGATATACCAGACGGATATGAGATAGTGGTCAGACCAAGAAGTTCTATCAGTAAGACAATGCTAATGCTTGTTAATTCTCCTGCTACAATTGATAGTAATTTTAAAGGAGAGTTGAAGCTACGATATAAAGCATTTGCTAATGGTTTACCTCTCTATAAGAAAGGTGATCGTATAGCTCAGATGAAGATAGAAGAGGTAATACCGATAGAATGGGTTGATACTGAGGAGTTATCAGTGTCAGAACGTGGTGAAGGGTCGTTTGGTAGTACGGGTAAATAACAACCATGGACTTTAATATGAACAACACTGTAGTATGAACAATGAATATGTAAAGGAGAAAGAAGATGAAAAAAGTAAGAGCGATTGAAACGAGCGACCATAACGTAGTACGATCATCCATACCTGAACAGTGTGAGCTGAAGACAGATAATCCACTCAATATCCAAGTCGGCGGTAACTACTACAAGAAGCTCAAGATTCAGCCGATGGAGTATGCTTATCATAATAAGCTGGATATGTGTCAGGCAAGTGTGGTGAAGTATGTTACCAGATTCAGAGATAAGAACGGTAAACAGGACTTAGAGAAAGCCAAACATATTATTGATATGTTAATTGCATTTGAATACGGGGAGAACGATAATGGAAATTAAACTGATAGAAATAGGGGGCTTCAAAGCCCTCTTTGATAGTCAACGCAGTCCTAAGAAGTCTGGTCGTAAGTCAGATACGGTAGGTGATTTTTTTCTTGATGACGCCGGTTGGAATATGACAAGGACTCATTATTCACTATCATACGGTATAGATGACTATCTGTTGATTGGTCCTAACGATCTCAAGTTAGCATCAGATCTAACTAAGCTCGGTGATTGTCATGCTAAAGCTAACAGGAGTATTGATGTGTGGGTAGAGATAACAGCTCCTCGTTACTTCTGGCAGGATTGGGTAACATATACTGTTGGTGTACTTGAATTAGATCCTACTATTGATTGTGTAGCTTTACCGAGTGAGTCTACTAATCATAGAATACTAAAGGATGAGATTCGTGTTGAAGACTTTGAGGTAGAGGACGAAGATGATAAATACAGGATCAATTTAATTATTGGTATGATCAACGACATCAAAGCAAGAACAGATCTCGATGCTACACAGAAGATACTAAAGATCAAGAAGATTCTACCGGAGTCTTATAAGCAAAAACGTGGATATAAATTGACTTATCAAGCTATAAGACGTATATTACAACAGAGAGATCCACATCTACTACCAGAGTTTAAAGTAGTATGTGATTTCTTTAAATCTTTACCATTAGCTGTGGAGTTGCTTTTAGTATGAAAAAAGTATATTTGTTAGAGGAATTCGACAATGAATAATCAAGGTAATATATTTTATGGTAAAGACGGTAAACCGTTTCTGGTAATATGTCCGAAATGTGGTAAAGAGAACTGGGCTATGGCTGTAGCATCGGGTGTGTGTACCTGGTGTGGATATTCAGCACCTAATTTAGATAAAGAGGATTTAAATAAATGATCACAACAATTATAATCTCTAAACATCAACCGTTTAAACTGGATCTCTTATTGAGATCCATTGACATATTCTGGCCAACTCATCCTATGCTGTATTGTATAGTTGATTTTAATAGCACTGTTAATGAGGGTAAGTCTTATCACCTGATAGAAGAACGTAGACTGATGGAATGTGTTACTATATCATACAGACCACCGTCTATCAAGGATGAGGTTCTATCAATAATGGATGCTACTCAGTTCGACTATGTGATGTTCCTGGAAGATACTGAAGTGTTTATTAAACCGTTTAACCCTGACTGCTGTGGTGCATTAGACAACAAGGAAGTTCTAACATTCAGTAACAGGATTGGTAGGAATCACGTAGGTTGTCCTGATAACAGTCCTATCAAGATGATACCTTACCATCTGTATGACTGGAAGAACTGTGGAGATTCAGAGTTCAGTAAGCAGTCATATAGTATGAACGGTAACATCTACAGAGCATCTGATATCAGAAAGTGGATGAAAGATGGAGATGATATCGAGCTGTCAATAATCGGTAATCGTGATACTAAGTCATACGTAGCCTGTTATAATCGGTCGTGTATAGCATCACACTATGAACGATTCGATAAGGAGCAGAACGAGCAGTTTCTACAGAACAAACATATTGATATGAGTCCATTTATGTTCTTTGACAATGATAACTATAATGTAACGAGTGAGATACCTTTGAATATCGAATGGAGGAATTGATGTTATTAGAAAATCGGGTAGAAGGAGATGAAGAATAAAAAGAACAGGGGCTTTACGCCCCTTTTTGTGTTTAGAAAGGAATTAGAATGGAAGAAGAGATTTGGAAAGATATCCCTGGATACGAAGGGTTATATCAAGCAAGTGATTTAGGAAGAATTAAGAGATTGGATAAATTTAAGTGGAATGGTAAAGGATATCAACGATTAAATGAAATGATACTATCTCTAAAAGTAAGAAAAGATGGTAGGTTAAAAATTGATTTATATAAACATAATATTTTTAAAACTTACCTTGTTCATAGACTTATACTTGAAACTTTTGTTAGTCCCTGCCCTGAAGGGATGGAATGTTGTCATAGGGATGATAATCCATCAAACAACAGATTGGATAATTTATATTGGGGTACAAGAAAAGATAATGAAACCGACAAAAAAAGAAACGGAAAAACATTAAAAGGATTAAAAAATCCAAATAATAAACTATCAGAACAAAATGTAAAAGAAATAAAAATATTAATACAAGAAAATAAACTAAGTCAACAGAAAATAGCTGATATGTTTGGAGTGACACAAACTTTAATATCCCGAATTAAATTAAATAAAATATGGAAATAAAAGAGAGGAAATCCACTCCTCTCTTTTATAGATAATTAGGAAGTCACTTGCTTCCCAAAACAGATCCAGTTACTTCCGTCACTTTTTACTACAATAAAATCATTACTCGCAGCTTTTAGTACACGGCCTGTAGATGCAGTTACTGAGTCAACAGTACCAGCAACAGACTTAACTGTACAATTAGCTGCACCGCTATTGTTAATCTCAAATGATTTACCCAATCCAGCAGTTGTTCCAGATGGAAGGTATATATCAGCAGCTGCAGCAAACGAAGCAAACACTGTCTTATCAGCATTAGTAAGATATACACCTGCAATAACTGCGGTAAATCCAGCAGCACCAGCATCACGGATAGTTACTATATTAGTACCAGCCAGTGCATGTTCTCTGGTATCAGAGAACTTAAACTTTGTGGTAGTGTTCTTTTCCAACCCACCATTATCTGCACTATCATCCTTAACGATGTAATAAGTACCAGCACTAAGTCCAGATGGGAGTGTTCCACCTCCAGCAGCTACGGTTACAGCGTCACCAGTTCTAAGGTAAGCTGCCTGTGTCCAGGTGACAAAATTATTGTTTGCTGTACTGTATACCTTTACGACTAAATTTTTAGTTTGATCTTCAGGGGTAACACCAGCAAGGGTAAATGTGTTAGCATTAGGAGCTGTAGCTACGGTATACACTGTATCCAGTGCTACTTTATAAGTAGCATCAGCAGCCATAGGAATGATCTTAGTACCAACAGAGAACCCATGAGCTATTGAAGTAAACACACCATCTGCTGCGCTGGCAACAGTTTTAAACGTGTCGTTGGACGTAAAAGCTGATGCAGCAGCAGTTACGATAGTTCTACCACTCTCTTTCCCATCGACAGGAACACCACCATACGTAACACCATCACCAATAAACAGAATCTTGAGATCTGTGTCAAAGAGTTTAAACCCGGTCGGAACAATAAGTGTTTTTCTCTTTGAAGTAGTGACGTTCCAACAGTCATCACTAATTCTATCTGCTTTATTCAGCAGAAACTTAAACTGAGCAATACTTCTGGACATATATAGTCCCCTTTCTTATTTAGGAAGTTTAATGTTAAACAGAGGATTATTTTTCCTCATATCTTCTTTTATTTTGTTAATCTCTTCTGTTTTATTATCTTCTAACAAACCATTCATAAAACTATCAGTAGCAGCATATACCGCACTTGCTAATGTTACAAATACACCTTCTTCAATACTATCAGCAGCTTTCTTACCTAATTTCAACAATAGTATCTTACTAATGAATTTACCAGCTTTATTACATGCTGGTGATACAATATTGATGAGCTTCTGTTTAGGAATAAATCTAACAATAGCTGATAAGACTAAGGATAACCCCACACCTATCAACCATGCTTTAATTCCTCCAACAGCCTCAGTATCAACCACACTTAAACTATCTCCTGCAAACACTATTACAGGAATTAACAATAACAATAATTTCTTCATATAATACATCCTTTGAAGAAAACTAAAATCCTACTTTAATACTTACGTTGGTTCTCATTCTACCAGCAGAAATGAAAGTACCGAATTTCCACGTATATAGTTGAGTAGAACCATCTACCAATGTTACAGTAATTGAATATTCTCCAGTAAGTAACAGCGGAGTAGCAGGAGTAAACACAATTGTTGTAGCGTCCTGACTCACCACTGTTGCATCAACCCCGTCAACAGTGACAGTTTTATCATTCGCATCCAGAAATTGCCCTGTAATAGTAATGGTGTTCAGCTTGATTCCAGAAATCTCAGGTTTCCTGCTGATGGTAAATTTCTCACTCGTAGCGACTACATCGTCCTCATAGCCTACACCCACGACCTCAAAATAACAGTTCTCTGCGAACGCTTCTGATGTAGGAATAGACCACGATGTTTTAATAGGATTGTAAACCCTCACATCTCCTACAATCTCATATGTGGGCGTGATATAATCGATCTCTGGATGTTGAGGATCGAAGATCAATGTTCGGTCGAACTGATTATTCTTGTAAAGATTCACCTTCACTTGCTCTGGCAAATCTCCGCCCTCTGGAACAGGCACATAGATCGGGATTGAGTCAACTCCTGAGTAGTAGGTTTTCATTATGGCCTCCCCAGTAGAACAGTGTCAAGTTGCGTGTTTTTGATGTAGATTCTGGATGAAGTACTGCACCGCATCCCAGTGAGCGTATCCTCTGCAATCAACCAGTGAAACCCCCTCGTGGTTCCAAGAGCGGTATCACTGATACTTGTACTCGTTGCAGATGCAGGAGCGCCAAGTGATACGCTGTTTAAGTACAATTTGCAGTTTGATAAGTTCGTACCTGTTGCCTCAAATGTTTTAAATAGTCGCGGTGAACTCGGAGAGACTGAGGTGATAGTGGGTGGTACAATATATTCATAAGCTCCTGCGGCGCCGCCCGAATAACGTTGATTACCATCAAGATCATATGGTAATACCCAATCATAGGCATTACCGATAGCCTCTGACCCTTCGGTTAGGTGGTAGTCACCGTTACCGGTACCAGTACCAGTATATGATTTGTCAGCTACAAATTTTATGTAATTTTGCTGAACGGTCGAGTTGGCACTAAAGGAAGTGTCGAGGTCTCCAAATTTAGATTTAAACCCAAAAAACTCATTTTTAAACCCCGACATAATCCCAATTGTAACATTACCAGATGTGCCGTTTCCGTATACTACAGACCAGCCACCTGTACGCACACCGTCAGGATCTCCATTGTGTGTGTCATCATCTTTTACAATTGCAGTACGGCCAAAAATGTTATTTTTTAATGACCAATACAGCCTTGGTAACGGAGACAATCCATTTAAATTGTGGTCATTGTACGCGTGATTTAATCTTTCACCCATAATTGTATTATGAAACAACAGAACATTGTAAACGTATGGGCTAATCGATTTATCACCGGCAAGCAACCCTAAATTATTAACTGTCGTGGTTTTTTCAAATATGTTTTGAACCAGTGCTATGCCGTGTCCAATGGCGTTAATTTGCGCAAGTTCCAGTATTCGTTCATTTCGAGCAATTTTATTAAAGCCTATAAAAACATTGTCTGATTGCGTTGCGGTCATACCAGTGTAAAAACTGACAAAAGTTGGTGCATCGGTGTGTGTCGATGCTCTGCAACCTATCACCATATACGGCACGATTCTATATGAAAAATTTAACTCGCAGCCACGGATTAATGCAACAGGTGCATTTAAGTTTGAATATGGTAAATTTTGACCTCCATTAATTACTGAATTTGTCAAATAAGTAACATTGATTGTTTCTAATAATATTCCGCTGGTGTTGTTGTCAATACAGCTATCTATCCATATTCCAGTTTCAGAGTTGAAAACCGATCCGCTTGCCAGTTGAAATTCAATACCTTGCGCCTTAACGTATGAATTTACAGGAAGATTTGCACCACTTGTTTTTGCATTTATTACTGGCGATTCATTCGGAAAACTCCTAAGTTCCAGCCAATAATTTGCGACCGTACCAGCAGTCATTGAATCACCATAAATAGTGTGATTGCCATTTCTCAGGTAAACTATTCCTCCTGATATATCGGCCGTACCCATCGCCACCCGGATTGCGTTGATGGCTGCAAACATATCTTTGAAGGCAGGTGGTGGAGATGCTGGATTAAACGTTGAATGTAAAGCTGTTTGGCCTGTGGTATTATCTGCTTGACTCGGATCAACAACTGCACAATATCTATCAGCAATATATTTGTAGTATTGAGGGCAATATTTAGGGGTTGGCCAAGTGTTTACCCCGTCACCAGTATAGAGTGAATCTCCCCAAATTGGATACGCGGTCCAGTTTACAGTGATTTTGTCGCCTACCGTAAAACCTGAAACGTCAATAGTGTCAAAAAACTCTATAATACTATCATTTGAAAATATTGGGTTAAGTACAGAAGATGTAAATGTATTGCTATGCTCATCTGTAGCAGTAAATTTTACTCCTTGTATCATTTTCCCTTGCTCTGCGGAGTAGTGCGCAAAACAGCCTCTTACCGTGAAATTACCAGTGACTACAGATTGTCCCGGATACGACCAGTTGCCTATTACTTTAGGATACTCAGCATTTGAGTTATTTGTAACAGAAAGATCGCTTGCTGAATTATTGCTTTCAATTCCCTGAGTATAAAACCCCGATCCGATATTGACAGTAATAAAACTATCTCGCTCGAAAATTGCAGAACTGAGAGCAATTTTACAAACAACATTCCCTCCGATAAGCGTATCGGCATAATCGGCTTCATACGGATACACGTTTCTCAGTGATTTCGTTCCGTAAACTATTCTTGAATGTTTAGATCTTACAAGAGAAGCGTTGTACCCTTCGGATGAAACTGTAAATTGCATTTTTGCATAATTTGGCTTTAAATCAATACTGTCACCTAAATTGTAAGTCCCATTTGTGTCAAGCCCCTCTATCGCAATATGTGCAAACCAACCGCTTGTGTCGATCGAAACCGATACAATGTCACCCGTAGCACTCCACCCGCTCACAGCCAATAGTAAAATCAATAGTAGTTGTTTAACCATTAATACCACCATTCTGTTAATTTATCTCTTTTAGCATCATCTATATGGATGAATGTATCGGCAAATCCCAATCCTTTAAATCCACACAACGTTGCTTTTTCAATAATTATTTGTCTTTTGTTAAACTCAAGTTTCCTATCGTTCCTAATATCGAACCCACATCCACCTTTACCTCTAAGATAACCAACCCTATCCCATTCTGGTAAATGAGTAGACCCGACCTTACCACCAACTTTGGGGTTATACATCTTACATCTGACAGCAGAGTTGATATATAACGGGAATCCACACAGTAATCTTAGCAGGTATAATCTCTCTACTGATTCATATGGAGGTAGTAACCCACATCCACAATTACAGTTTAACTCTTTATCTGTAAAATATTCTTTCACTATCATCAGTTACTCCAAATGACAAGATTCGATGCTGTACTGCCTTGTGATAATACGTCTTTGATCATAAATGGTATTACAGTTCCATCAGGGATATTCACATGAGATGAAAAAGACTTACCCTGTAAACCTCTAAGATATAATGTACCTCCAGTACCTACATACAACACCCCACCAACACGATATGTCGGATATACAGTACCAGCACCAGCATCTCCAGTAGTTTCTATTGCTACTCCGTTCATAGCATCAGTATGAGTAGCAGCGAGTGCTATATGTGTAGCATCTACAGGTATAACAAAGTATTCTACGTCTTCTTTAAAACCTTCAGCATCTCCTGTTGTTATATCAAGAAATACACTCTGTCCTCTTTTAATTGCTGATACATCAACTGGAGCAGTTACGGTAACAACACCGTTTTTATCAGTAGCAGTGAACGCATACGTTGATAAGGTAATAGTTTCATTAGATGTTGGATTAGAATTCACCTGTTTCATTATTTCACTCCATTTCTTTTCTTGTAATCATCTATTAACCAATTAATATTATTATTCATTACAGCTACTTCAGTTTTGAGTTCAAACACATGACTCTTTATACCAGTTATTTCATTTGAAAGATCCTGATGCATAAGACATGAGTGCTTTGGGGACTTTAACCAATCCCATACTATTTTACCTACAAGTCCTGTTATACCAGTAGAACTCAGTACCACACTCCAATTTACTCCTGCCACAACAGGAGCTGCTGCACTCATAATAGTATCTACCATACTTTTCTCCTTATAATCCCCATATCTCAACTAAACCTTTAGCAAATTTATATATTTGTTCGGGTCCACCTATAGGTAAAAATGCTTTACCCAATTCATATACCGCTATTGTAGCAGCTTCACCATCTTGATTAGAAATAGCAGATTTTAATTTCCTTACACTATATCCTATACGCTCAGTTAAAGCACCAAAGTTTCCACCGCCAACATTTCCATATCCACCTACAATACCGCTAAGTACTATTCCTGGCATACCAAAAAAAGTTAATACATTTATACCTAAACTTTTAGCCCAATATTGCCAAGTCATCCACTCATCATCATCAAACCCACCACCAACAGCTTTAATACCAACTTTTAGTAACTCTACTGCTAAACTCTGACTTAGAATAATACCCAATGAGTTACATCCAGCTTTAAATCCTTCTTTAGAAGCTATTCCATGTTTATTCATTAAAAACAATTGTTTTCTTAACATCATTGTATTTTTTAATGTTTGTGAAAGAAAACGAGTGGTAAGTCTTCCTAATCCAGATCTTGCTAACGGAGGACTATCAAGAGAATCAAATGTTTGTTGTGTCATTAGTGTAACATGCTCTGTTCTACGTGCTACATATTCATTAAATTCGGGAGTTCCTCTTTTATATCCTTTAGCAATAGCTTCAACTTCGAGTAATTTCCATATACCCATTACGCCAACCATATCCATATTTTGAATCCATGACATAGCACCTTTAGATGATAATGCAAATTTTGCCAGGCTGCCAAGTTTTTCACCAAAATTACTACCCCGAAAAAGCTGTTTACCTCCAAAGAACATATCTGCTGCTGTAGCTCTTGTTTGTTTACCACGTTTAATAATTTCCATTGAGGAATTAAATCTTTTTTTAAGATATGGTGAAAGTTTTTCCATGTGGTCTTTAAAATTCCAAATTTCTTTAATTGATGCTTTTTCAACCCAATTTTTAAAATTTAAAGAAGCAACAGCAAATTCTTCAAAACTCACATCCATTTCAGGAAAGTATAACACAGTTGCTATTGGTTGTGATAAAGAAACCGTTGGTTTATAGCCGAGAACCGAAACAGTAAATATACTACTAATAACCTTTAGAAGATCTTCAGATGAGTCAAATGGTTTAACAGTCATTATATCCATCAAATCATCTCTTATAGCATGATATTCAGCTTCAAAACCATTGTCTATCATATTTTTTCTGAATGTTCCATCATTTATAATAGACCACGTTTTATTTGTAACAAGTACCATATCCATATATTTATTAAATAACTGTGTTGTTCTTGCTATAGCAACAAAAGGATCTTCGAGTATAATAGGAGCGTTACTATTATGTCGTTCTTTAGTAATAGAAGGAAGTCCCTTAAAGAATGTTTTTCTTATATCATCTGGAGTTTGTGCTAAAGTTTTATTTTGATCTATATAATCATTAGCATCAAGAAAAGGAAAATAGTTAGGTTCATTAAATATCTTTTCGCCAATATCACTCATTGATATTTTATTTCCTACTTCAGACTGTCTATTAAAATGTGAAATTATTACTTTAACAAGTTTCTTCTGTCTTGAATTTAATCTTTTTTCAAGTTCTATTATATCTTTATCAGTAAATATAAACGGTTTTTTCTTTAATTCGTCAGTTTCAATAAAGATTCCACCAGTAGTAAGATGTTTATACCCAAGTTCGTTTTTAGATATAAGATAAAGTGAAACTTCTCTTGCTTCACTCATTTCAATTTCACCGTTTTCAAATTTAACTTTACGCTTTCTTTTCATTTTATCTCCAGAAAAAGCACGTTCTACAGTACCAACAGTGATTTGATCAGACATTGCCATCATTTCTTTGAATGTTAAATCGTATTTTTGAATATCACCCTTCAATCCCATATCTATATAATTTTCATTTTCGTAAACTTGTTGTCTATTTTCATCCATGGGTTTGAGGATATACTTCTGAAACATACCACCTTTATTATCATAATCATCCATTTCCTGCATTTTATATCTAAAATTTACACCAACTAAACCAAATGGTTTTAACCAATTTGATTTTGAGTTTTCTTTATAGCCCCACATTAATGCAGATTTAGTCTGTTTATCAGTACGTTTTTTAGCTTTAAGTTGAATACCTATATTATCAACAGCCTCTTCTAATGTAGCATTTTTGGTTACTTTGATAACTTCTTTTTCACTAACAAGAGCTCTGTAGTCTTCTTTAATTTTAGTAACTTCGATTCTAATTCTCTCAGCATCGAACATCTTACCGTTACTGTCAGTAAGTTTTCTTTTTAATTCAGAGATTCTTTCTTTTACATCATCAGTTTTAATAATCTGATAAAAATCAAATTCTGTATTCTCAGGTAATCCTAACTTTCGTGCTCTTTTTTTATCAGTTTTTGATATAGGTTCCACGAATCCCTGGTTAATAACAGACTCATATTTTTCACCTATATTAGATGATACCCTCTCACTATTCTTATTAATCCATTCACGAGCAGCTTCTTTAGTATCAAATCTCTCAGATGTAGTGATCTTATTAGTCTCTTTATTTACAACTACATACTTGTCACTACCACGTAATCTTCGTACAGTATCAGCCACAACCTTCGGTTTAATTACTTCTCCACCACGATCTTTCAACCGTTTTAAAGTCTGATAATCTACAAACTGCTGGTACTTTTTATCTATTTCAGCTATCCTTTTATTAATATCGATCATATCAGAGTTTTCTTCTTTGAGATTACTCTTAACTGACTTTCTTCTGGTGAATGCTTTGAGTTTAGTAAACTCTTTAGATACTTTTCTAAACTCTATAGCTTCATCTATAAGCTCTATAGCTTTATTAACTAAAGGATCGTTATTATCTTTAATCTCTTCAAGTAATTCAAATATTTGTCGTCTATAAGAATTTGCTCCAGCTCCGTACAGATATTTATTAACAAAATCATAAAAACGAGTTTTAATATTACCACCACCAAGTTTTAATTTAATTTTATCATTTACATAAAGAGCTTCTTTTTCCTGCTGTGTGTATCTTTTAGGTGGCTTACGTTTCTTTTTAACTTC
>Ga0116188_1002077_pt1 | contig 16246 bp, 11 predicted proteins | sample AD_JPNTR2_MetaG_FD_89807 | JGI IMG/M metagenome (GOLD analysis project Ga0116188, IMG submission 89807) | Active sludge microbial communities of municipal wastewater-treating anaerobic digesters from Japan - AD_JPNTR2_MetaG | ecosystem: Engineered > Bioreactor > Anaerobic > Digestate | place...
TGCTTCCGATTTCGACAAGGCTATCAGCTGGTACCAAAAGGCCGCCGACCAGGGAGAACCCCATGCTCAATGCAACCTCGGTTTGTGCTATCACCAGGGTTTGGGAACCACGGTCGACTTGCAGGCAGCTGCCCATTGGTATCGCAAAGCCGCCGAGCAAGGACTGCCAGAAGCAACCAACGCTCTGCCGGTAGTCCTCAGGCTGTTGGAACAACAGGCCTCTCATCATGCCGGTAGCGACCAAAGCAGCAGCATCTTGGGATCGTTTTAGCCGGAGTGATGGCGGGCAGTTGTTGGCTGGACTCCTAGCCGGCCACAAGCACTCCAATAGGCCCTCCGCTGTTTGGTGACCCAGGGCCAAAGGGTGTTGTGTGCGTATCAAGACTCCCGATTACGACGTCCAAGTCCTTCTGCCCTGACATCTTGGCGCGTCGCTAAAGTTTGCGAGGACCGGCACGTCCATGGAAAAACCGAAGGTGCGGCGCGGAGGTCCGCTAAGACAGACACATGTTGGTGTCAGACATCTCTTACCACCGCTCTTTAACTCAACAGGCGTACCATTTACCACTGCACAAAAGCATTTCGGGGAATAACTCCTCGATTTCCAGCACATCCCAATGCCTGGCGATTAGCGGATGATTCCACCGTAAATGGGCAGTGACCTAGTGTTTAAACCTTAAGACCGGTAATTGGTACGCCACTTGCCCCCCGGTTGCTACAAGTCTAAAGGCATCCCAGGTTCTTCAATTCAAAGAAAAATAGGAGGAAACGAAAACGAATGCTTCGGAAATTTGTCTACCCGGCCCTTGCTGTGTGTTGCCTGGCGAGCCTCGTGTCAACGGGGTACGCCCAGAAGTGGGAGATCCACCCCTACGCGGGCGGTTTCTTCCCTGGGAGCACTGACTTTGCAGGTGATTTTAAAGGCGAGGGGATTTACGGGCTCAAAGGAAGCGTGAATCTCACAGATGCGTTCGAGCTGGAAGGTAACTTCGGATACATCAACCACTTTGAGCCTGAGGGCCTCGACCCCGAGAGCCGCGGATTGCTCTGGGAAGCCGCTGGAAATCTCCAGTTTCCGCTCGGGCGACTGCAACCGTTCGTCACCGCAGGCATTGGCGGGATGACGGCTATTGTAGATAGCGATGTCCTTGATCCGAATGCAAGTGGGGACGAGTCAGCCGACTTCTTCGGCAACCGGCTCGACGATGGTGACACTTTCTTCATGTTCAGCTATGGAGGTGGACTCAAAGCCGAGCGGCTTTGGGGTCCCGTCGGGCTGCGCGCCGACATTCGCGGTCGAACACTGCCGAACATCTTCGGCGACTCGATGACGTGGCTCGAGACTACGGGTGGAGTGACTCTGTCATGGGGCGAGTGATCGTCCCCTGGCACAGCAGTTGTTCCTCATTGTTCCGCTCGACTGATCCCAGGCGGCGGATCTCACCAACGAGGGCAACGGCCACAGGGCTGTTGCCCTCGTTCATCTGCTTTCTCGTGGCTGGCATTGCGCTCGGTGATTCCCTGAAAAACACCCAGCCGGCTTCGGTTCCGGTTAGCGCTGCCCATGCCGATTTCAGCGTTATTGTCGACACGGTCCTGCTGAACGTTGGGGTATACGGCCATGAGAGAGAGGACGTAGGATCGCTGGATCCTTCCGATTTTGTTGTTTACGAGGATGGAATTCGGCGTCCAATTACGTATTTTGCGCCGGCCAATAGACTGCTCAGTGTGGTATTGCTGATCGACTGCAGCAAAAGCATGTCCGTCGGCGCCTTAGAGGAAGCCCAGAAAGCAGCATGGCAATTTGTGAAACAAAGCGGTCCTGACACGCAGTTTTCAGTCGTCACCTTCAATGATGATGTGACCCGGCTGGTAGGATTTACAACTGATCGAGGGAAGATCGAGTCCGGCCTGAAACGCTTGCACGCAAAGGGAGCAACCCGACTGTATGACGGTATCCGGGAGGCGCTTGAGAACTGGGAGGGGGCGCGCAACCGCAGTCGCGCCATCGTGCTCCTTACCGACGGTCGGGACGAGATGAGTTCCACGAAACTGGAGCAACTGAAGACGCTGCTGGAAGAAAGCGAAGTGATCCTGTTCCCCTGCGGCGTCTACAGCCCAGCTTACCGGAGACTTTTCCAGAATGGCCGTAAGTACTACACCAAACCCCAAATCGAAGAGAACCTCAACCCTGTCTGGGTTCTCAATCACCTTTCCGGGATTTCAGGAACCAGTGCCCTGTTCCCCGAACCCGGAACCCCACTTTCTCAGATTTTCGCTGTTATCGTCTCGGAACTCGAGAACCGTTACATTCTCGGATTTGAACCGGCACCCGCTCTCCTGCCGGGAACTCGCTATCGAAGCGTCCAGGTAGAGATCAAAAACCGCGCTGATATCCGGGTCCAGGCAAAGAAAGGATACGTGCGATAGCACTATCTACACAGGACTTTCGCCGGCCAGGAACCGGTCCATCCGACGGCTGACCTCGGTCACATAAGCCTCATCCCCGCTCCGGACCTCGGCGGTTATCCATCCCTGGTAATTGACATCAGCCAGGGCCTGACGCACCGCAGCCCAATCAATTCCCTGGGTTCTCCTGTCCTTGGGATCGAACTTGGGATGGTCGACTCCGGGCTCAAACCTCTTGATGTGCACCTTCAGAAGTTGGGGTCCTACGGTTCGAATCCAATCCTGCGGATATCCGCTGCTTCCCAGGTTCCCAATGTCGAAATAGGCCTTGACCCACGGGCTTTTGAACTCCTCAACATAGCGAGCGAACTCAAGCGGGCTCAACAAAAAGCGGTTTGAGACATTTTCAATCGCAATCACCACCCCAAGGTCCTGAGCGAAACCAAGCAGCTCTTTGATCTGCTGCTGAGACCGTTCATAGACCTGCGCGTAGCGGACATCGGGCGTCACGATCCCGGGGACCAGCAGAACGGCGTCAGCACCCAAAGCATGCGCGTTCTGAAGCGAAGTGCGAATCCCCTCGACGCATTTCTTCACGACTTCCGGGTCATTATCGGTCAGCGGGTATCGCCAGTGATCCGAGTTCATGATCGAATGAATCTTGATTCCGGTGCTTTCCGCCGCCTTCCGATACTCGTCAACCTCCGCCTGAGTGTACAAAGTGTTTGGTTCGATTCCTTCGAACCCGGCTCGTTTGGCCATCCGAAACTTCTCGAGCACCGGGATATCCCGCGGGAAGACGCCGATGCAAGCCGCCTTTCGCATTTTACCGGCCGGCCGATCTGCCGCGTCCGATGCCGATTTCATAACGACCAACCCTGCCGCCGTGCCGGCAAAGAATTGCCGACGATTCAATGAGCTTGTTGTCATCGTCATTCGCAATGCCTGCCCTCCTGTCTCTCGGAAGTATAGCGCGAGACTTTTGCTCTGTCAGTCTTGGCCATTTTCGGGTAGTTTGTCTTTATGGAGATTTCGGAGTTCAAGAAAAGCATTCAACAGGAACAGTGTCCTCCGGCCGATCTGCCGCGCCTGCTCCAAGCGCTTTGGTGGGAAAGCAAGGGCGACTGGAACCGCGCTCATCAAATAGCACAAGCGGCCGAGGGGCCCGAGGCAGCCCGGGTGCATGCTTATCTACACCGAAAAGAGGGTGACTTAGGCAACGCAAGCTACTGGTATCGCAAGTCAGGACTGAAAGAAGCCACCGAACCCCTGGACCAGGAATGGGAAGCCATTGCGACGGCCCTCCTGAGCAACGTGAAAGCGAAAGCCAAATAGGATCGGGCGCCAGAGCGCCCTGAAACCTGGAGGGGGGAAGGAGGGACGAAGAAGACAGCAAACCTCGCACGAGTCCCGCCTCATTCGCGACCAGGCTTCGTCACCCCATCTCGACCACGACTTTGTGAGTACGCCCATCCCCGGTCGGGCGAACAAGGCCGTCGCACACCTCCTGGCCGTCAACCGTAATGCGCCGGACCCCTTTCATCACTCCCCTGGCGTTCTGAACCTCTATTTCAAACGTCTCCCCGCGATAGACTCGCCTCACCCTGAACTCACTCCAATCGGGTGGAATACAAGGATTGATTCGCAAGCCGTCAAAGTCGGCTTTGACTCCCAGAATGTGTTGAGTGATGGCCACGTAATTCCAGGAAGCGGTTCCGGTTAACCAGGAGTTTTTCGCCTCACCATGGCGAACGGCATCTTTTCCCGCCACCATCTGCGAGTAGCAATAAGGCTCCGTCCGGTGGATCTCACTGATTTCTTCCAGGTAGGCAGGAGTAATCTTCCGATAGTACTCGAAAGCGCGGTCGCCTCGGCCGACCATGGTTTCAGCAATCATGATCCAAGGATTGTTGTGACAAAAGATGCCGGCGTTTTCCTTGTAACCCGGCGGATATGAACTGATTTCACCCAGCTCAATACGGTATTCGCTGTACGCTGGTTGCTGCAAAACTATCCCGTACTTGGTGTCGAGATGCTTCTTGACCGAATCCAGCGCCTTGATCGCTCGTCCATCCGCCAGCCCGAGTCCTGCCATCACCGCATAACCCTGGGTTTCAATGAAAATCCTGCCTTCCTCGTTTTCACGGCTGCCGATCTTGACCCCGAAATGGTCATAGGCACGCAGGAACCACTCGCCATCCCATCCATTAGTCTCCATGGCCTCACGCATTTGATCCAGGCAACGTCTGGCACGATCAGCCTCGGCGGCCAATCCTCGCCTGACACAGAGTTCCACGTACTCAGGCCCGATCGCGAGGAACATGGCGCCGATCAACACCGATTCAGCGCGGCTTTCAGTTGTCCCCTTCGTACACTGAAATGATTCATCCGGTGTCTCGGAAAAACAGTTGAGGTTCAGGCAATCGTTCCAGTCAGCCTGGCCTATCAGCGGCAAGCCATGAGCACCGCGGTTGTTTACTACATGGTCGAAGGCGCGTTGCAGGTGCTCGAACATGCTGCCTTTAACCTCTGGGTTACTGTTGTAAGCCACCTGCTCGTCTAGGATGCTCCAATCTCCCGTTTCCTTGATGTAGGCCGACGTAGCAAGAATCAGCCAGAGGGGGTCGTCATTGAAGCCGCTCCCGATTTCGTTGTTTCCCTTCTTGGTCAGTGGCTGGTACTGATGATAGGCGCCACCGTCCTCCAGAAGCGTGGATGCCAGGTCAAGTAAGCGTTCCCGGGCGCGCGCCGGAATCTGATGAACAAATCCCAGCAGGTCCTGATTAGAGTCTCGGAAGCCGAGGCCTCGGCTGATTCCCGATTCATAGTAAGAGGCGCTGCGAGACATGTTGAAGGTGACCATACACTGGTAAGGGTTCCAGATGTTGACCATCCGCTTCAGGCAGGGATCACTGTGCTCAAGGACAAAACGGGACAGGAGATCGTCCCATTCGGCCCGTAATTCCGCCATTGCCTGGTCAACCTGCTCAGGACTCTGGTAGGAAGCTATCATCTGGTTGGCCTTATCACGGTTGATCGCCCCTTTCGCCGCCCATTTCCGGTCGACTTCGTTTTCCACATAACCCAGCAGGAAGATGAAGGTGCGACTCTCGCCCGGCGGAAGAGTAATTTCCAGGTGATGGGAAGCGATCGGCGCCCAGCCGCTTGCCACCGAGTTGCGTGACTTCCCTTCCCGAACTACAGCCGGCGCATGCAGGCCCTGATATGGACCCAGGAATGTCTCCCGATCTGTGTCAAACCCGACGATCGGCGCGTTGACCGCATAGAAGGCATAATGATTTCGTCTCTCCCGATACTCAGTCTTGTGAAAAATGGCTGATCCGTGGATTTCTACTTCGCCGGTACTGAAATTCCGCTGGAAGTTTGTGCTGTCGTCTACAGCATTCCAAAGACACCATTCAACAAAAGAGAAGAGGCTAAGGTGCTTGGCCTCGGCGCCCAAGTTAGACAGAGTCACCTGATGGACCTCGGCCGTGACTGACGGTGGGACCAGAAAGAGCAGCTCGGCCTTGATTCCCCCTCTGGAACTGGTAATGCGTGTATAGCCGAGGCCGTGTCGGCACTCGAAGGCATCTAAACGGGCTTGTACCGGCTGCCAACTCGGCGTCCAGAAATCGTCACCGTCCCTGATGTAGAAATACCGGCCATTGCTATCAAGCGGGATATTATTGTAGCGGTAGCGAAGAATCCGACGCAGGCGGGCATCTTTGAAGAAGCAGTAGCCGCCCGCGGTCTGCGAGATCAAGCCGAAGAAATCACGCGTTCCCAGGTAATTGATCCAGGGCAGCGGAGTGCATGGTGTCTGAATAACGTATTCGCGGGCAGCATCGTCGAAGTAGCCGAATCTCATGAGTCTCACCTCGCAAGTGCGGTAAATATAAACGGCCGGTGAACACCGCGCAAGGCTGCCGCCAGCCGGCTGGGTAAGCTCCACGGCGATCGGCGTTATATCCGCGCCTTCCGCACCACCCACGGGCTTCGTTCCGCCGCTGACTCAAGGGGCTCACGGATTTAGTGTTACTTCGTGGCGCGGCTTCGTTTAAACTAAAGGGGCGAGAGGCGCCCCGTCAGGATTTTCAATCTAGACCAGGACTCATGGCCAGAGAAACAAACCAAACAGCAGAAGGAATTCTTGAGATTCTCCCGGAGGGTTTTGGTTTCCTCCGCCGACTGGAAAATCGCTATCAACCGCACCCCTCGGACGTTCGTGTACCGCGGGATCTGATTCGCGCCCAGCGGCTCAGGTCCGGCTCTGAAATCAAAGGCACCGTCGTTGTCCCGGCACAAGGCAAAAAGAAACAGCTTGCCAAAGTTGAGCTGGTGGATGGGGCTGAACCGAGTCAGGCACGCGAGCGAACGCCTTTCCGTTCGCTGGTCAGCATCGATCCTTTCGAACGTCTCAGGATCGACGCTTTCAATGACGAAAGCATGCGGATTGTGGATCTGCTGACCCCAATCGGCAAAGGGCAGCGTGGTTTGATTGTGGCGCCGCCAAAAACCGGGAAAACAATGCTCCTGCAGAAGCTCGCGATGAGCATCGCGGAAGCTCACCCCGAAGTTCATTTAATGGTGGTCCTGATCAATGAACGACCGGAAGAGGTCACCGAAATGAGACGGACGGTGCGGGGAGAAGTGCTCTATTCATCGAGCGACGAAATGTCCCGTAAACATGTCAATGTAGCCGAAATAGTCTTGGAGCGCGCGCGACGGCTGGTTGAAGCCGGGCGTGACGTGGTGATTTTGCTTGACAGCATCACACGCATGGCCAGGGCATACAACATCGAGCATCGTGGAAGCGGTCGCACGCTCTCAGGCGGACTCGGCGCGGGGAGTATGACCAAGCCTCGAGAGTTCTTCGGCGCCGCACGCAAGATTGAAAACGGAGGCAGCCTTACGATTCTGGCAACGGCTTTAATCGATACGGGCAGCCGTATGGACGACGTCATCTTCGAGGAATTTAAGGGAACGGGGAACATGGAGCTCGTTTTGAGCCGCGATCTCGCTGACCGGCGCATCTGGCCGGCTATAGACATTTCAGCCTCGGGGACACGCAAGGAAGAGAAACTGCGCGACCCGATCACACAGCGGCGTGTCAACCTGCTGCGCCGCGCCTTGTCGGATTTGAGCCCCGACCGAGCAATGCAAGCACTGCTCCGAAAGCTGAGTGAAACACCCAACAACGAAGCTTTTCTGGAAAGCCTCGAGGCTGCGTTGTAGGGCTTGCCCCTGGAAATGGCTCGTTTGAGTAGGCAAAACCATTTTCCATTTTCCATTTTCCATTGTTCATTTGCCATTTTCCATTTGATCGAACTCTCGATCCCGGCTGGAATTCAGGCACCTTCTAGGCGGGGCCTTAGTTAGAGCGGTCATCCGGCAACAACTGACCGCTGGGCAACTACCCGGTTTGTAGTACCGGCTTTAGCCGGGTTTTAAAGCGGTCATGCAGCAACAACTGACCGCTGGGCAACTGCCCGGCTAAAGCCGGTACTACGAACTCCCGATCCCGGCCTGTCCAAATGGAAAATGGTAAATGGAGAGCCAATTGCAAAAATGTTGCTGATTCAGGATTTTAACGCCGAAGGCGTTGCGGGCGTGCCTGACCCTTTCAGGCATTAAGCGCTAAAATAAGGAGCTAATTGCGAGAATCAAAAGGGCTTGGCGCTGATTCTTGGAATCGGCCCTAAGAAATCGCATTTTGTCCCGATAGGGACAGAGCAAGACAGCCCAGGGTACCGTTTTTCAGGTACCTGGGTCTCCGGTCCTCCAGTAACGTATCCCTTCCCTGAAGGGGAAGAGCAATTCGCAGAGGTTGTACCCCTTGCCGTTCCCTTTCAGGGAACCGATTGAGGCCGATCTTGTGCCGCAGGGTACCTGAAAAACGGTACCCTGGGCTGTCTTGCCTTGTCCCTATCGGGACAAAAAACCAACCCGTATTTTAGCGCTTATGCCCCTTCGGGGCCGAAATGCAAAGAGAGCTGGATCGTCGGGTTTTTTGCAATTGGCTGTGGCAAATGGAAAATGGAAAATCGACGCAGGCCCTTTACCCTCCGATCCCTTTACCCCTGCAGTCTACTGCCCGCTCCAATTCCTGGTCAGATCACGTTCGTTTAAAACCAGCTGAATTCGAGGACGGCCTTCGTTATCGATGATCTGAAGACTGACTCTCCGGTTGCCTCGTGGACCTGAAAAGCGAAGCAACCCGAAATTAAACCCCAGGTATTCAGTCCCGACATACTGATGAAACCGATAATGAGTCTGGCCGGTCTCGTTCGGGGATGGCAGCGAAACCCCGGCGTTCGAAGACAGCAGTTCGTAGAACGGATATGGATCTTGCGGCCGAAACAACCGATTGAGCGTGCCGACGTGCCAATCCCCCGCGGCAAAAAGCACGCCGGTAATGTTGTTTTCAGCCAACCAGGCCAGGAATTCGTCCCGTTCCTGCCCGAAGGCCGCCCAGTATTCCCCTGAACCGTGGCGATCAACCAGCAAGGTCCCGCCATTTACGATCACCTTGAAAACCGCCGTGCTCCCCTTGACCGCCTGCTTCAACCAGTTGAGTTGGCCGGCGCCCAACATGGTCTTGCGATCCGGTGCCTCATTGGGATCCCGATAATAACGATCATCCAAGAGAAAGAACTCCGCATCCCCTATTTTGAACGACGTGAAGATGCCGGGGACATCCGGCAACCCGGCCGAAGGGTTCGGGTAGTACTTCTTGAAGAGCGCGAGCGTCAGTTCTCGCCATCGGAAGGTTCGATCCGAATTATTGGGGCCGAAGTCATGATCATCCCAGATCCCGTAGGTCGGTGTCGTGGCAATAAGCGAGCGAAGGTCCGGAAGGTCGCGCAGGTATCGGTGATACCGAGCCATGGCGTACGAAACGACCTCTTCCGAAGTCTCATAAGCTTCTGGATTGTTCGCCATATAGTTGTTGTCACCGATCAGCAGCAGTGCATCGGGTCTGTGAAGCGCTACCTGGCGCCATATGGGCTGAACCGGAACACGAGCCGGGAACATACAGGAAGCGAAAGCAACCGAGAATTCCCGCGGCTCGCCGCTCTCATCCGGCTCGGGAAACAAAGAGAAAACCTGCGGAGTGGCGGGGCGTACCGGAACGCCGTCAAGCTCCAACTCATAGTAAACGAGCCACCCCGGCTTCAGACCAGTCAACTCCACGACCCCAGTATGCGGCGCGGTTTGCGCGGTTCGACCTTCTGCGAAACCCTTGACCATTGGCTCGCGAAGGGAGACTCGATATTGCACTCGAGGCTCAAGCCAGTAATTGACTCGCACCGTCGCCGGTCTGTCAGTCTCTATCCAGATGCGCGCCGAGGTGCTGGTGGTGTGTCCAACCATCGGCCCGCTCAAAAGAACCTGGGCCTTGAGCCAGGGAGTTGCAGTCAAAAGCGTGAGGCACAGCGTGAATTCGGTGATGGTTTTCACGGGTCGGCCCTCCTATGCTGTCTCGAATCGTTGATTCGTTTTGCGTACGGTCACACTATCCTGTTCCAGCCATTCCTTCAACCGCCGCAGTCCTTCCTCCATACTGACTTCCGGCTTATAGCCCAGGTCCCTGCGGGCAGCCTCGATATCGAACCAGTGCGAAGTGGCCAGCTCTTCGGCAAGAAAGCGAGTCATCGGAGGCTCACCGGGCAGGCGCAGCAGGCGCCAAAGGATTTCAGAGACTCGGCCGGCATTATAGGCAAGGCGAGGGGAAACGCTCTTGCTTACCGGCGGGATTCCTGCTGTTTCGAGCAGCCGATCGATGAAATCCCAAAGTACGACGGGTTCGCCGTTACTGATGAAGTAAACTCGACCCGCGATCGGACTGCCCGGACTCAGGCGATCCGCCGCGAGCAGGTGTGCCTGGGCCGCATTCGTTACATATGTGAAATCGACACGCTTTGGCGCATCCCCGAGCTTTCTGATTCTGCCCGCGCGACCGCGTTCCAGAATGCCGGGCACGAGGTGAGTGTCCCCCGGGCCCCATATCAGGTGCGGTCTTAAAGCGACTGTCGCCAGGCGGGATCCATTGGCTGCGAGAACCATCTTCTCCGCTTCCGCTTTGGTCGCAGGGTAAGCCGCTTTGAAACGGGTAGCGTAAGGCACCGATTCATCAACGCCTTCCATATCTTCGCCATTAAAGACGACGCTGGGAGAACTCGTGTACACCAACCTGGTAATGCCCGCCGCTCGACAGGCGTCAATAACGTTGCGTGTGCCGATGACATTGGCAGAGTAGAAGTCTTCGTACCGCCCCCACAGTCCGGCCTTGGCGGCGACGTGAAAGACCAGGTCGCAGTCCAGGCACGCCTCCAGAACTCGATCGGCGTCAGCCAGATCACCACGCACCTGCATAACGCCGCGAGCTTCCAGGTCGGGGTAATATCCCCGCGAAAAGCTACGGACCGTCAGTCCCCTCCTGAGCAGCAGCTCAATCACTTCTCTCCCGAGAAAGCCTCCGCCACCGGTAACCAAGACTGTCATCGATTTAGCTCCCTTTCGGCCCAGCGCGCCAGTTTCTCCCGAAAGATCTTGGCATTGTGGCGAATGTCTACCGGAAAACCAGGATGAAAAAGGAAGTCGCGAATCCTCCGGGTCTGTTCGTGCCTGGATCCGAGTTCCAGCAACGAGTCGCGGATCCTCCCGTAATCCCGGCTCCGTTTATCTTCCAGCTCGACACACACAACCGGCCGCTGCTTCGGCGGCTGCCCTATCCCAACCAGAGCGGTTCTGAACACTTCGGGGTGCTGGTTAAAAACCGACTCGCAGGGGATGGTGAAAAGAGTTCCCTCTTCTGTAATCACCCGGTGAGACTTGCGCCCACAAAACCATACTCTCCCCTTTTCGTCGATAAAACCGACATCGCCCATCCTGTGCCGAATCCGGCCGTTAGCGTCCTTGATTTTGGTCAGGCGGTCCGCTTCGGGGCGACGGAAATATGACGACGACACATTGTCCCCCCAGACTACCAGTTCCCCAATCTCCCCGACCGAAAGGCACAGATCATCCGACCATTCGGGAATTGGGTCATTCGAGATCCTTATCACGGCCAAACCTACGCCCTGGAGCGGGCGGCCGATGCAGATGCCCCGTCCCACGGAGTTTTCGGCCAACCGCTCAGCGCTTGAAACAGAACATACCGGCAACGCTTCAGTCGCCCCATATGGAGTGTGAACTAGCGCGCCATCACTCAACATGTTTTGAAGCCGAACCAACACGTGGTTGGGAACGGGGGCACCCGCCGAGAGAACGCGCCGCACGCCAGGCAGCCGGACTCCCTGCTTTTCGCCGAAGCGACCGAGGCCGTTCAACAGCGCGGGAGACCCGAACATGTGGGTCACCTGCTTCTGAACAATTGTGTCCGTGATCAGCGCCGGATCGGCATCGGCTGGCCTGGTGAAGTCCATTCGGGGAAAGACAGAGGTGACCTGCCAGGCGGCGTCAAAGAGCGCAAACAGCGGAAAAGTAGCCAGATCAACTTCTCCTGATTCAATGCCGAACTCCTTCTGCAACAACGCCGCCTGGGTGGCAAACATCCGATGAGTGTAGACAACTCCCTTCGGTAAACCCGTGCCGCCGGAAGTGAAGACTATGGCCGCCGTCTGATCCAGATGCGGCGTTAAGGGGGCGAAACGCCCGTGATCATGCTCCAGGAGCCGGCTGAAAGGGATCCAACCGGGCAGCCTTAAGGATCCAACGCTGACGCAAAGACGAACCGTCGATCGCGCCCATCCGAATAACAGACGGCCAATGTGAGCCCGGGTAATCCCGACAAAACCTTCCGGGGCTGCTTCGTCAAGACACGCCCTGAGGTTGTCCCACCCCATCCCGGGATCAACTACGACAAGTACCGCCCCGGCCCGCACCAAACCGAAGGTCAAGACCATAAATTCTGGTCCGGGAGTAACCATCAGAGCTACCCGTGTGCCGGGAACCACCCCGGCACGTGCCAATCCGGCTGCACAACGGTCACTCGCCTGATCCAACTCCCCCGCCGTGAGCTGGCCCGCGGGTGATATCACTGCCAGACGCGAGGGATGGGCCCGGGCAAATTCACGCAGACAGGTCGAGATGTCTTTAGGTGCATTCGTCATGGCAGACTGTCAACCGAATGCGCCGGCGGAACAATACGGGATCGTGCCAGAAAGGCGCAGACCAGGGGAAGCACCTGTTCAAAGGCATCTTCAGTGACGTAATGGCCGGCGTCTGGAAATCGATGCACTTCGGCCCCCGGCAAATGTCGGATCCACTCGGACAGAAAATCATTGTCGAAAACGAAATCTCTCTCTCCCCAGCAAATGAGAGCAGGAATATTGCGAAACCTCTTTAGTCCTTCCTGGGCCTCAAGGACCAAGGCGTAGGCAGGGTCATGGCTTGATAACGGGATGTCTTGAACGAACCGAAGGGTGACACGACGCCTGTCCGGGCTGTCACAGGCTGAAGTGTAGGCCCGCCGGACCGCCCGCGGCATAGGCCGGCGACATCCAAGGTGAACTGCCAGACGAGCAAAGGCATTGAACTTCAAAATGAGACAGGCCGCCAGGCGCGAGTTTCGGGCGAACCGGAGAGCTGCAGGAAGGCGCTTACGCCGGGGCAGAAGAAAGCCCGCAGTATTGAACACGATCAACCGGGCGATCTTTTCGGGATGCCGCGCGGCATAAACCATCCCGATCAGCCCGCCCCAATCGTGTAATACGAGAGTGAGGTTCCGATGCAGACCAAGGGTGTCCAGCAAGGCCTCCAGGTCGGCGACCCGGCTGGCCAGCGTAAAGGAATAGGTATCCTCCTTGGGAACATGAGACAGCCCGCAGCCCGCATGATCCGGGACTACGGCCCGGTACTTCGTCCGCAGCTCGGTTACAAAACGACGGTAGAGATACGACCACGTCGGGTTTCCGTGAAGCATGACCAGCGGCTCCCCCGAGCCTTCGTCCAGATAATGAATACGATATCCATCTCGAGGGAGATAGTGGCTCTTGAAATCAAAGTCAGGAAGGCTGGTCGTCATTCCGTCATCGAAACCCCGCCGGAACTTCTGACGCGACTGCCGGGTTTTCTATCCAGATCGGCCGTCCTAGTACTGAAACGAGGCAAAGGCGGTGGTAACCCCGGCGCTGCCCATCACCAGCAGAACTCGCATACCCCGCGTCAAACGCCCCTCCTGCTCGGCCACTGCGAGTCCCAGGGGCAAAGACGCCGACACCGTGTTGCCGAAACGGGCATGAGTGTCGAAAACCCGACTGGGATCCAGACTCATCAGTGCAACGGCACGAGCCGTGGAAGAGACACTGACGGCATGCCCCACAATCAAATCGTAAAAACGACTCGCCAACGCCTCGCTTTCCTTGTAGTGGCTCACAAGCTTTCGAATCGTGAAAGACAACAATTCGCTTGGCGCGGTAAAGAATGCCATGGGTTTCAAAGTATGTCCGTTGCCGTTTGACGGGGAAAAATCATCGGCGTTTGGAAGCGCAATTTTGCACAAGCCGTGCTTCTCGCCCCAGGTCTTGAAGGAGAAGAAAGAGTCGTCCTCATCCTCTCTCGAAGTCACCAGAGTCGCGGTCGCCGCTTCGCCGATCGTAAAAGCGGAAAAAGAGTTCTCGAGATCCTGAGCGTTGGCAATATCGAAGTTCGCATATTCCCGGAAGTTGCACTCGCAGTTCAGAATCATTATCAGCTTGTGCACTTTCTGGGCGAGAAAAGTCTTGGCAATGGCAAGACTGCGGATCCAACTGGCGCACGCGTCCAACACGTCAAAACAGGTGGCCGACCGCAATTTCAGCTCGCTCTGGAAGAGATTGGCCGTGGCCGGCTCAACCCAGCCTCGACCGACTCCGGCATAAATTAAGAGGTCCACATCCTCGCGGCTGACACCTGCCTTCTCCAAGGCTTCGTTGCCCGCCCGTAAAGCCAAATCAATGGCCCTCTCCCCGTTGTCCCTATGAAACCGGGTTTGGCTTCCGGACATAGCAAAAAAGCGATTCAGCCTCGCACGCAGACTCTCTCTCTCGCTTTCCGCCATCCGGCCTCGGTTCCGCTCTAAAATCTCCTCGATCAGATCCTCGTTGGTAACCTTTTTGCTGGGAAGAGCGTAAGCGATACTCAGTATCTTCATTCCTCACTCCGGCCTGTCACGAAATCGACCTCCTGCATGGCACTTACCCCAACTCGCCTGCATACCCCCTAAAGCTATGAATGAGAAAATGTATCAGGAAGTCCGCTTCACTGCAATGACCCAAGTAACACCAGCACGCCTGCCATCCGTGCAATCCGCGCAATTCTTACTATCCGCGGGGATGAAAACCCGCGGATAGTACGGCTTGGGCGAATTACGCGGAGGACAGGCGCATCAGCTCCAACCCACATGATGAAAATTTCAACATTCTAGTCCGAACAGAACAAAGGGTGCCAGCACTCCCCGAGTGTCTTCTACGCTTGGACGTACGCGGCCTCGCAGGCGAATGCTACAGTTCGTCAAGCCCACTTTACCGCCTCGTTCTGTTCAGTTTTCCAACAGTCAGGTACTCCTAAGTGACTGCGTTACAATAATTTATAGCAAAGACTCTCTTGACATTAACTCGCTCTTGCGAGAAGAATCCTCCCGGTAGCCCGCGAGCGCGGGAGCGGAGCGGCTGCCGGCCGGGATGGCGGCATCCGCTGGTCAAAACAGGAGCAGTCGGATGGATCTTTCGCTCTTCGAACGTATACTGCTGGCTTTGCTCATCCTAGCAAGCGTCGGAGTTTTCGCCTGGAACCTGTCCGGGAAGATCCGGCTAATCACCCAGGGACCGACCGATCGGGTCCGTACAGACAGGCCCTGGCGCCGATTCCGACGGATGCTGGCCGATGTTCTGCTGCAAAGGCGGGTCCTGGGGCAACGCCCGGTCGTTGGAGCTCTACACGCGATTGTCTTCCTCGGATTCCTGCTTTTTGGAATAGAGACGATCGAGCATTTTCTGACAGGCTTCGGTGTTTCTTTTCTTGAACCACTTCTCGGGGCCGCCTTGCCTGGGTTTCGGATGGTCATGGCGGTCATTGCCATACTCGTAGCCGTTGCCATCCTCGGACTGGCCTTCCGACGTTTTGTCCTGGTACGAATATCGCCCGACCCGCGGTCCTGGACTTCTGGCGTTGTCGCGTTGTTTATCTTCCTGCTGATGCTGACTTATCTGAACGGCATCAGCGCCAATCCGATTGCCCCGCGGTTGTCGTGGTGGCTGCATGCGGGGATCATCCTGGCTTTCCCGCATTTGATCTTGCGAAGCAAGCATTTCCACATCCTCATGGCGCCAGTCTCTCTTTACTTCAAGACCGAAAGACTGGGTGAATTCGCGCCTTTAGACCTGGAGGGGACGCTGGAAGCAGATGTTGAAGAGGTCAGCCTGGGGCTCGAGAAGGTCAGCCAGCTGCCCTGGAAGATGAGGATGGATTTTCTCACCTGCGTCGAATGCCGGAGATGCACGGATAATTGTCCGGCAGCTCGAGCCGGCAACGAACTGGATCCCAGGGGGTTCGTACTGGCGGGGCGGCGTGCATTAAAGGCCAATGGCGGCGCGGAACACGAAATCAGCGGCACGGTTATCAGCGACTCGGCGCTGGGTTTTTGTGCGACTTGCGGCGCCTGTGAAAACGGCTGCCCGGTAGGGGTCGAACACTTACAACTGATTGTCGGGGCAAAGCGTGCTCAAGCCCTGTCGACGGGACAGGGGGTCGTCGCCAGCGACTTTTTCCGGGCAATCGAAACCTACGGAAACCCCTTCAAAGTTCCGCGAGTTGACAGACAGAAGCTCATCGAGGACCTGGCACTTCCGAA
>Ga0116188_1002078_pt1 | contig 16231 bp, 13 predicted proteins | sample AD_JPNTR2_MetaG_FD_89807 | JGI IMG/M metagenome (GOLD analysis project Ga0116188, IMG submission 89807) | Active sludge microbial communities of municipal wastewater-treating anaerobic digesters from Japan - AD_JPNTR2_MetaG | ecosystem: Engineered > Bioreactor > Anaerobic > Digestate | place...
CCGGGAAATGTTCGGGAGCTGGATCACGCTGTCGAAAGGGCCGTGTTGATGGCGCGGGACGATACTATTCGGCTTTCAGACCTTGCCCTACGCTCCCCAAAAGACAGCCACCCCCGATTGGAAGATATGAGTCTGGAGGAAGTCGAGGCTCTGTTGATTCGAAAAGCTCTGGCGCGCTTTGACGGCAATGTGAGTCAGGCTGCCCATGCGCTGGGATTGAGTCGCAGCGCGCTGTACCGTCGGCTGCAGCGCTACGGTATATGAAAGGGAAGAAGGTCAGAGATCTTCTAAGGCTTACTTATGAACAACGGATCTTTCTGCTCACCCTGGCTGGCGGACTTCCAGCCCTTCTGGTGGCTTTGATTCTGCTCTGGCGGGATGATTTCAGCCCCCGGGTGCAGTGGACTCTGACCTTTTTCCTTACGGTATGCTGGCTCGGTTTTGCCACGGCCGTCTGTAACCGGGTCGTTTATCCTCTGCAGACTTTGTCGAACCTTCTTGCCGCCTTGCGCGAAGGGGATTACTCAATTCGCGGCCGACGGGGGCGTATCGATGACGCTCTCGGGCAAGTTTTCCATGAAGTCAACCTTCTCGGCAAAACCCTGCACAGTCAGAGACTGAGTGCTGTGGAGGCAGGTGCGCTTCTGCGCGCAGTCATGACCGAGATTGATGTGGCCGTCCTGGCGTTTGATGGAGAGCAGCGGCTGAAACTCGCTAACCGAGCTGGCCGCCGCCTGCTGGCGCCTTCTGGAGAGGAGATCATCGGTCGCACAGCGCAGGAGCTGGGCCTCGCTGAGTTCCTGGAGGGAGAGGGTGCGGCGACGGCGGATCTGAGCCTCCCCGGCGGAACGGGCCGTTGGGGTATCAGGTTAAGTACTTTTTGGGAACAGGGATTGCCGCACAAGCTCCTGGTGCTCGCCGATCTCACTGAGCCTTTAAGGCGCGAAGAACTTCAAGCGTGGAAACGCCTCGTCAGGGTCATCGGTCACGAGCTCAACAACTCCCTGACCCCCATCAAGTCAATCGCCTGCAGCCTCACTTCGCTGCTTTCCGCGGACCCCCTTCCCGAGGACTGGCGGGCGGATGCGAACCAGGGCCTTACGATTATCGGCGGACGGGTAGAAGCCTTGCTTCGATTCATGGAAGCCTATGCCAGGCTGGCCAAGCTCCCGCCTCCGAAGAAAAGAAGTATGGAAGTTGCGCTTTGGATCCAGCGCGTTGTCGACCTGGAGACACGCCTTCCGATCAAGGTGGAGGCGGGCCCCAAGGTGACGATTCGAGGCGACGGCGACCAGTTAGACCAACTCCTTATCAACCTCGTCAGAAACGCCGTCGATGCTTCACTTCAGACCGGAGGCGCCGTGGAAGTGGGATGGCGGACCGCTGACGGGAATCTCGAAGTGTGGGTGCGTGATGAGGGACCCGGCCTGGCGAATAAGAGCAACCTGTTTGTCCCCTTTTTCACGACCAAGCCCGGCGGTTCGGGCATTGGACTGGTGCTGAGCCGTCAGATTGCCGAGGGCCACCGCGGCACCCTGACGTTGGAAAACCGCAAGCCCGACCCCGGCTGCGAAGCCTTGCTGAGATTGCCGCTGTGAGGCGTGTTTGCCCTGATTTCAGGGCGTGCCCCTTGCTTTCCGATCCGGTTGACTCTCCAGTCGATCTCGTCTTTGCCGGACCTTATCGGGGCCGGACTCTCCAGGGTCCGGCATGGCAGAAGAAGGATGCTGGCAAAATCGATCCCGCCTGCGGCACGGTGTCGGACTCTGGAGAATCCGACCACTATAAAAGACGCGCCTCTCGCAGTCCCGACTCTTAGCCAGTGTCCCCATCAAATGGAAAATGGCAAATGAACGATGGAAAATGGAAAATGCTTTTCCCGAGGAAAACCTGGCCGCTGCCTGTCTCTGCACTCGATACTGGCACTACTACCGGCAAAGACGTACTCTGGTACAATCTTGTAAAACACTTAACTGAGAGGAGATAACGCCATGTCCGATGCATTAAAAGGTTTGCAGCCCGCTCTTGTCTGGAAATATTTCGGCGAAATCGCCCGCATACCACGTTGCTCTAAGAATGAACAGCAGATCGCCGAATACGTCATGCAGACCGCGAAGAGCCTCGGGTTGGAGACCCAGCGGGACTCTGCGGGCAATGTCCTGGTTAGAAAACCGGCCTCGCCCGGGCGCGAAGGCGTCCAGACAGTGGTTCTGCAGGGACATCTGGACATGGTTTGTGAGAAAAACGCCGGGACTGAGCATGACTTCACAAAAGACCCGATTGAGCTGGTGCGAAAGGGAGATGTCGTGATGGCGAACGGCACCACACTTGGCGCAGACAACGGGATTGCTGTCGCCGCCAACTTGGCAATCATGGAGGATAGGAGCCTCGAGCACGGCCCATTGGAACTGCTTTTCACGGTCGATGAAGAAACGGGTCTCACCGGCGCGGCCAACCTTCAGCCCAGGTTTGTTCAAGGCAAAACGCTCCTGAATCTCGATTCGGAGGAGGACTGGGCTATCTATGTCGGGTGTGCCGGAGGACGGGATACGACAGGGACATGGAGTGTCACCCTGCAACCGCCGCCCTCGGACTCCATTCCTCTAAGCGTCGTGGTCAAGGGCCTGAAGGGCGGACATTCAGGGCTAGAAATCCATACCGGACGCGGAAATGCGATAAAGATCCTAAACCGGGTTCTGATGCGGCTACATGAACTCGGCGGCCGGCTGTCGCGCATCGAGGGCGGGAACAAGCGGAACGCCATTCCCCGGGAAGCTTCAGCAACGGTCTACATTCCGCGAGACAAGGAGAGCCAGGCACGCCAAATAGTGGGCCAGATCAATGAGACGATCCGTGCCGAACTAGCGACCGTGGAGCCCGATCTCCAGATCACTGCCGACCGTGGGACAGACCAGGAACAGGTCCTGACCGCCGATCAACAGGAGAAGATCCTGCGCGCAATTTCCGCGTTGCCGCACGGAGTCATCAAGATGAGCGCAGAAGTGCCGGGGCTTGTCGAGACGTCGACGAATGTCGCCGTCGTAACTACCGATGACGGTAAGATCACACTTTCTACCAGCCAGCGCAGTTCCGTCAATTCGGAGATCCTGGAAATCGGAGAGACAGTCGCATCCGTTTTCGAGCTGAGCGGCGCGACGGTGGAGCAGGGAAGCGGTTACCCGGGTTGGAAGCCGAACCTGAATTCCCCGATCCTTCAGCTTGCCAGGCAGACATATTCAGATCTGTTCGGAAAAGAATGCGAAGTAAAGGCCGTTCACGCGGGACTCGAGTGCGGGATCATCGGGGAGAAATACCCAGGTATGGATATGATTTCGTTTGGCCCGACACTTGAGGGGGTTCATTCGCCCGATGAGAAGATTTATATCGCATCGGTAGAGAAGTTCTGGAAGTTCCTGCTGGAGATTCTCCGGCGCGTCAAGTGAGGACACTACGGCTCGAACTTGCGTGCTGAGCAAGTGGACAGAGTGGACCTAGTGGACAGAGTGGACCTAGTGGACCAAGTAGACCGCCAGTTAGATCTGCGGTCTCTGCTTCGTCCACTTGGTCCACTATTTAAAAATTCGCTGCTGGTTGTCACCGCGTGTACAGATCAATAACCCGCTCGATTGCCCGGCGGCACACAGCGCAGAAACCGACCTCGTTCCTCGAGAACATGATGCAGTCGACCTGCGGCCGGTAAAGTCCCTTGGCCTCGTAGGACGCCCCTTCGAAAGCGCCAACCTTTCCCGCGAATTCCTCTCGGCCAAGAAATTCAGTCTCGAACTGCTGCTGTTCGCGAAAGAGCTCTTCAATCTGTTCCTCGGCGGCGCCTGCAGCCCTCAACCTGCGTCTCTCGGCCTGGCGCTTGTTTGAAGCCTCGTCGAACTCAGCCTTTTTCCAAGGAGTGGGAAGCGGAGTTCCAGCAGCTACCAGATCCCGCCATTTCAGCCGGGATGGATCGCTGAGCGCCGTCACATTCGGCTCCCATGGTTCCTGATGTTCCGTCTTCCCGGTCTCGTAAGCGACATCCGACGTATAGTACTCGTCGCCAAGGCCTGCAAAATGATGACCGAATTCGTGAACGAAAACGTATTCCGCAAAGGCACTGTCCGCGGCGCAGGTAGCATAGAGATTGAAAATCCCACCGCCGCCGTAAGTTCTCTCGTTGACCAGGATCGCCAGGAAGTCATAGGGCGCGGCTGAAGCCACGTCCCGAACCGTCCTGTTGTCGTAAGTCAGCACATAGCGTTCCGAGTCGAAGCTGCTGTAGTGCAGGGAAAGAGGAGTTCGGCGAAAGACGCCGGCATGAGGACGGCTGACGCCGCTCTCGGCGGCAGGCAGATCAATAGCCCGCACGTTAAAATCTGCCTTCCGTCTCTTGAAAGGTTCATGTTCGAAAAATGCGGCGACCAGTCGTCTGACGTCGGAGCGGTACTTCTCGATCTCGTTGCTGGCATAGCCATCGCCAAGGACCAGGAGGTCGACTTTCTGCGATGCCGGCCCGTTTTCGAGCACTGTCCACACCACGCCCGGCGGCGACGCTTCAGCCCGCACGACAAAACGGGAATTGGGGTCGATGCTGGTGGTCCAGATTTCAGCGAAAGCATTGTCTGAAGTCCGCTTCTTCAAGCTGACCTGGACGGGTTTCCGAGGCCATGGGAAACGAAGAGATTCATGAAACGTGCGCCAGATTTGCCGCGCCTCCGGCGTTGTTTCCCATTCTCCGTAAATCGAGGAGAAGCCGCGAGAGTAAATCGGGGTATTGGTGTCTCGGTCGATAACGACAAACAAATATTTACCGAGATTGGTGGGGTCGAGAAGCTGGGTCTGACTACCTGCCCACGGGCCGTCCATTACCACGCGATCGAGCGAGATATGCTCTTCGTTTGCAGTCCCCGAGTGGAAATAGTCCACTCTCATGGTTTTGTCAGTGAAGTAATCTGAATACTTTGCTAACGCCATTTCGGAAAAAGAAGTCACCATAAATGCCACCACAACGAGTATCAGGCGTTTCATTCCGTAAGTTTTACCACGAGCTTCGGGAGATCCGTAAGATTGGACTCACTGCCGGCGCCCCCGTAAAATGGCGGATATGGCGTTGGTCGAGAAAGTTCTGCGAAAGGTCTACGACGGAATCCGAATCGGACCGGAGGAGGCGGTCGGTCTCCTCAAATCAATGGAGCTTCAGAAAATCGGCCAGGCCGCTGATCATGTCAGGCGCCTCAAGCATCCGGATTCGGTGGTCTCCTTCCTGATCGATCGCAACATCAACTACACCAATGTCTGTGTGGCTCGGTGCAATTTTTGTAACTTCTATCGACCTCCCAAAGATCCTGATGGCTATGTTCTACCGCTCGAGCAAATCTTCCAGAAGATCGACGAGGCAATCGCCCTGGGGGCGACCGGGATCCTCATGCAGGGAGGGATGAATCCACGGCTGAAGATTGAGTTCTACGAAGAGATGCTGCGGGCGATTCGCAGCCGCTACAGCATCGATCTTCACTGTTTCTCTCCGCCCGAGATAGTTGTTCTTAGCAAGCTCAGCAAGCTAAGTCTGCGCGAAACGATACGCCGACTTCGAGCTGCCGGGCTTGATTCCATTCCCGGGGGAGGCGCCGAGATCCTGGTTGATCGGGTAAGGAAGGCGAATAGCCCCGGCAAATGCAGCTCCCGTGAATGGCTCGAGGTAATGCGAACGGCGCACGAGGAAGGGATGCTGACAACTGCGACCATGATGATGGGCGCGGGCGAGACGATCGAGGAGCGCGTGGAGCATCTGGAAAGACTTCGGAGTCTACAAGACGAAACCGGCGGTTTTGTGGCTTTTATCCCTTGGAACGTCCAGCTTGAAGGCACTCCTTTACAGACCGTTATCAGAAAAGAGATCTCGGCGGTCGAATACCTGATGCTGCTGGCCGTCAGCCGTATCTACCTGGACAACTTTGCCAACATCCAGGTCTCCTGGCTGACCCAGGGACTCCAGGTAGCCCAGGTCGCCCTGCACTTCGGTGCAAACGATGTGGGCAGCATCATGATCGAGGAAAACGTGATCAGCAGCGCCGGAGCGCATTACACGGCGACACGCGATGATCTGCTCGAACTCATTCGCCATAGTGGGTTCGTTCCCGCGCAGCGCGACACCCTTTATCGGACATTCCGCAAAATTGCCTGAACGCTCGAATCCTGGCCGCACGGCCTCGCGTCTTGAAAGGAAAAAATCGCAGGAGGCGACCATGAGAAGCACTGTAGCTCTGTTCACGATTGCTGCTTTTTGTTTCATCATCGCACTGGCTCAAGCAGAAGCGGCGGTTAAAGTCGGTGATACAGTAACCGACTTTGCCCTCACCGATGTCAGAACGGGAAAAGAAATTTCCCTGAGAGACTTAAAGGGACCAGCGGGCGTTGCTTTGATCTTCATCGCCACGGAGTGCCCTTACTCGAACGCGTTCAATAAAGTCATGGCCGACCTGGCAAAGGAATATAAGGCTAAGGGAATAAACGTCGTTGGGATCAATCCTAACAAGACTGAGCCGGCGGATGCCGTCAAGCGACACGCGGACAATAACGGGCTTGATTTCGTGGTGCTGAAGGACAGTGGAGCCATCGCCGATCAATTCGGAGCCACCCGAACTCCGGAGGTCTTCCTGCTCGACAGCCAGATGACCGTCCGTTATCACGGGGCCATTGGGAACAGCAAGCTTCCGACCACCAAAGCCGAGCAGGCTAGGGCAGATGATTTGCGCCCCGCACTTGACGCCGTGATCCAGGGCGCTCCGGTCGAGGTCGCGCAGACCAAGGCCTTCGGGTGCACGATAAAACGATAAGGAGCAAAATCGATGAGCCTGATCTCTCTCCTGATCGCGCCGCTGCTTGCCGCGACCCTTCCGGCAGTGGACGAGAACGTCGTCGAAAAAGCTATTCGCCCGCACCAGGGGCAGATCGTGGTGGTCAATTTGTGGGCTACTTGGTGTGGTCCGTGCCGTGAAGAGTTTCCCGACTTGGTGCGGCTCTACAATGAGAACAAAGGTTCGGTCGTGCTCGTGGCGGTCTCCATGGATGAACCGGAAGACGCCGCCAAAGCGCGCGAGTACCTTGAAACGCACAAGTCGGATTTCCCGGCGTATATCAGGGGCTTCAAGGATTTTGATGCCTTCTCCAGTGCTCTTGATCCGGACTGGAAGGGGGCTATACCGGCCACGTTTATCTTCGACCAGTCCGGCAAACGGGTATTCAGCCACGAGGGCAAAGTCACCTACAAGCAACTGAAGAAGGTGATTTCCCGTTTGAAATGACCGTCATCCGCGTAATCCGCGTTATCCGTGCTATCCGTGGGTTTTCCTCCCGCGGATAGCACGGACAACGCGGATAGCGCGGATTATCTGCACTATTCCGCAGATCCCAACATCTCCCACAATTCCACTATCCCCGACATCCGTCTTGACTTCCTGGACCGGCTTGTATGACTATACAGGATTCCTGTATATGGACAAACGGGAGAGACAGCGAGCGATCCTGCGTCTGATCCAGACCGAACTCATAAACAGTCAGGAGAGGCTGCGGAGGAAGCTCGAGGCGGAGGGATTCACGGTCACCCAGGCCACTCTTTCCCGAGATCTGCGGGAATTGCACATTATTAAAGCGGCAACCGGAGACGGGACTTATAAGTATACAGTCATGGATCAATGGATGGGCCTTCCCATCCGCACCTGCGAAGTGAGCGGGAACCTGCTGGTAGTTCGAACTGATGCGGGGATGGCGCCGCCGGTCGCATATAAGATCGACGAACTGGGGATCCCCGGGGTATTGGGAACGGTGGCCGGGGAGGACACTCTCCTGGTAGTGGTCGCTGAAGGGTACGATGCAAGAGGGATAAGAAAAGAACTATGGAACAGAGCGCGCGAGAAAGAAATATAAAAAAGATAGTTTTGGCTTACTCAGGTGGACTGGACACTTCCGTAATGCTCCATTGGCTGAAGTCGCGTTATTCGTGCCCGGTCGTTGCTTTTGTCGCCGATGTCGGCCAGGGCGAGGATCTAGAGGCCATCGAGAAAAAGGCTTTGGCAACCGGGGCGGAGAAGGTGGTGATTTCCGATTTGCGTGACAGCTTCGTGCGGGAATTTGTTTTCCCTGCAGTCCAGGCGCATGCGCTGTATGAAGGGGAGTACATGATGGGAACTTCTCTCGCCCGGCCCGTCATCGCCCGCGAGCAGGTGCGGGTCGCGCTCGAGAATGACGCCGACTGCGTTGCGCATGGAGCAACGGGGAAGGGAAATGATCAAGTTCGATTTGAACTGACTTTCCAGGCCCTGGCGCCTCAGCTCAAGATTCTGGCGCCTTGGCGCAGCTGGGAATTTCGTGGCAGAACCGACCTGATTCAATATGCCCAGGCGAACGGAATTCCGGTCACCTCAACAGCTGAAAAGCCATACAGCATTGATCAGAACCTGATGCACACCTCCTATGAAGGCGGGATCCTGGAGGATCCTTGGGCCGCGCCTCCGCCCCATATCTTCCTCCGTTCTGTCGCTCCGCAAGAGGCGCCCGATCAAACCACGGAGATCACTCTGACGTTCGAGAAGGGGGTCCCGACGATGCTGAACGGGCAGGTGCTGGGGCCATCGCAGATGCTCCAGGAGCTGAACCGGCTGGGCGGCGAGAACGGGATAGGACGGGTTGACGTGGTCGAAAACCGGTTTGTGGGAATGAAATCTCGAGGAGTTTATGAAACGCCGGGCGCGACCATTCTACATAAGGCCCATCGCGCTATCGAATCCCTGACGCTCGATCGGGAAGTGGCTCACTTCAAAGACCAGTTAGCGCCTCGTATTGCCGAACTCATTTACTATGGCTTCTGGTTCTCACCGGAAATGGACCTGTTGCTGAAATCGATCGCCGCCTCTCAGGAACGGGTTTCGGGCGAGGTGAGAATGCAGTTGTACAAAGGTAACTGCCAGGTTGTCGGACGGCGTTCGCCCTTTAGCCTGTACGATCCGTCTTACGCGACCTTTGAGGAGGACGTAGTTTATTCCCAGGCCGACGCGGAAGGCTTCATCCGCCTGCAAGGCTTGCGATTGAGAATAGGAGCGTCTAAACACAGAGGATGAGGTCGAGACTTATCCGCGCATCATAAAAGTCTCCGAGACTCGTTCGATAACCGAAGTCATGTCCGAAAAGAAGCCTCACACCAATCCCTGGGGAGGACGATTCGAGGCGGAAACCGATCCCCTGGTTCGCCGCTACACTGGATCGCTCCACCTCGATCGCCGTCTGGCCGCTTTTGATATCCAGGGCAGCCGGGCCCACGTTCGCATGCTCACCCATCAGGGAATTCTGACCGCGGAAGACGCCAGGCAGATTGAGAGCGGCCTGGACCAGGTTGAAGCGGAAATAAACGATGGAACCTTCCCCTATCGCGATGAGCTCGAAGATATCCATATGAATATCGAGCGGCGCCTTCAGGAGATTATCGGGCCAACAGGCGGGAGGGTTCACACCGGAAGAAGCCGCAACGATCAGGTTGCAGTCGATCTGAAGCTCTTTTGCCGGCAGGTTGCGAAGGACTGGCAGGGCAAGCTTCGTGTGATACAGAACGAGCTTCTGCTTCGCGCGGAGGAGCTGCGAGACGAGATCTACCCGGCCTGGACGCATCTTCAATCGGCTCAGCCTTTGTCCTGGGGGCATTACCTGCTCGCCTTTATCGAGATGTTCGAGCGGGACCACCGGCGACTCGGCCTCTACCTGGAACTGCACGATGTCAGTCCCCTGGGCGCCGGCGCTTTAGCGGGAAGCACTCTCCCGCTGGATCCTGAACAGACGGCGCAAACGCTCGGTTTCAGCAAGGCTTTTCGCAACAGCTACGACGTAGTGGGTGACCGGGACTTCGTCCTGGAAATTCTCCAGATCGCGTCCCAAATCATGCTTCACGTCAGCCGGTTTGCCGAGGACCTGGTATACCTGTCCAGCACGCCGGTTTCATGGATCGAGCTGCCGGACAGCCTTTGCACTGGAAGCAGCATGATGCCTCAGAAGAAGAACCCCGACGTGATGGAACTGGCACGGGGCAAAAGCGCGCTGGTGCTGGGGCATACTGCCGGTCTCTGCTTTCTCCTGAAGGGTTTGCCGTCCAGTTACAATCGGGATTTGCAGCAGGACAAGGAGCACCTTTTCCCGGCGGTCGACACGACCAGTGACACTCTTGATATCCTTCCGTTGGTCATTTCCGGTTTCCGAACCAGAAAAGACCGCATCGCTGGCCATCTCCAGGAAGGGTTCCTGATGGCAACAGATTTAGCTGAATATTTGGTAAGGCTTGGAATTCCTTTCCGTACGGCCCATGAAAAGGTCGGGCAGGTGGTGGCGGTTTGCGTCAGGGAGGGGAAAAGACTGAGCGATTTGTCCTTCGATCGATTAAGGGAATGGATCCCTGAAGTCCGAGAAGACGTTTTATCCGTCCTGGATCCAGTGGGCGCCCTGCAAAAGCGAACCCACAGGGGAAGCACTGGCGCCCAATCGGTCGAGTACCAGCTCAAGTTCTGGCGCAGTCGGCTGAAAGGCGGGGTTGAGTAATGGAAACGAAGACAGGTACAGGCGCCATGACGGATTTTATTTCCTTAAAAGACTTGAATGTTTCCAGATGGCGCCAGCTCTTGAGAGTCAGTGAGGAGGTCAAGCGCCATCCTGCCAATTTCCGACAGATGCTGCCGGGAAAGAGCATTGTGATGCTCTTCGAGAAGGCTTCGCTAAGGACACGCCTGACTTTTGAGTTGGGAATCAAGCAGCTGGGCGGGGAGGCGGTCTACCTGGACTACCAGGACAGCCATCTGGGCGGAAGAGAATCGCTGGTGGACGTTGCCAAGAACATGGAGCGGTGGTTCGACTGTATCGTGGCACGCACCTTCTCGCACCAAACCGTCATCACCTTGGCAGAACACGGTTCAATTCCGGTGATTAACGCCCTGACTGATGAAGAACATCCTTGCCAGGCTCTGGCTGACATCTTCACGCTCACCGAAAAATGGGGAGATGTGGCGGGCAAGATCCTGGCGTTTGTCGGGGATGGAAACAACGTCTGTGCTTCGCTGATTCATGCAGCGGCGCTTTCTGGCATGTCTTTCGTGGCGATCACGCCGGCAACCCACAAACCTTATGCCGGTGCCGAAGAGGACTTCAAACGTCTGGCCGCGTCTGATTCGGCCCGATACGTCTGGAGTGATTCGCTTGACGCGCTGAAGGGCGCGGATGCAGTCTATACGGATACCTGGGTGAGCATGGGACAGGAGGACGAGGCCCGTGCGAGAATAGAAGTTTTCAAGGCCTACCAGGTAACTCCTGAGGTGATGGCGATGACCGGCCGCGAGGCCTACTTCATGCACTGTCTGCCGGCTCATCGGAACCAGGAAGTGACTGACGCCGTGATAGACTCTGAAGTGTCCTTGGTCTTCGAACAGGCGGAGAATCGCCTGCATGTGCAGAAGGCCTTAATGCTGCTGTTGATGGCCCCTCGGGAGTTGGATCGCTATCTGCATCTTGACAAATGGGCGGGTTGGAGCTAATGGAGCGGGGCCTCCATTTGACACACTAGCAGGCCTATGCTACGATTTTGGCTCGTTTTTTCATGAGGAGGAGGAGTAATGGGATCACAGGACAGGCAGCTCTTTACCTCGGAGTCTGTCACCGAGGGACATCCTGATAAGATCGCCGATCAGATTTCCGACGCGGTTCTGGACGCCATTCTCGAACAGGACCCAGCCGGGCGCGTGGCGTGTGAGAGTATGGTTACGACGGGACTCATCGTGGTAGCAGGTGAAATCACGACTTCTTGCTACGTTGACATCCCTGAAATAGCGCGGCGCACGGTGAGGGAAATAGGCTACACTCGAGCGAAATACGGCTTTGACTGCGACACTTGCGGGGTCATCTGCTCGATAGATAAACAGTCGCCTGACATTGCGATGGGGGTCGATACCGGCGGGGCAGGCGATCAAGGAATGATGTTCGGTTACGCCTGCAATGAGACTGCCGAGTTAATGCCTGCGCCCATTCTGCTCGCGCACAAGCTCGTTGCCCGGCTGGCCGAATGCCGCAAGAAACATATCCTTCCCTGGTTAAGACCGGATGGAAAGTCGCAGGTGACTGTCGAATACGCCAACAATCGGCCGGTTCGTGTCGAAACGGTGGTCGTCTCGACGCAACACAGCGACCGCGTCGACAACGAAACAATCAATGCCGAGATCAAGGAACATGTTATCCGGGCCGCGATGCCGCCCGAATTGATCGACAGCAAGACCAAATTCTTCATCAACCCGACCGGGCGATTTGTAACCGGAGGTCCGCAAGGGGATTGCGGTCTGACGGGAAGAAAGATCATCGTGGACACTTACGGCGGCATGGCCCGCCACGGCGGCGGTGCTTTTTCCGGTAAAGATCCTTCGAAGGTCGATCGATCGGCAGCCTACATGGCCCGTTATGTTGCGAAGAACTGTGTAGCGGCTGGTCTGGCAGAGCGCGTGGAAATCCAGCTTGCTTATGCTATCGGTGTCGCCGAACCGGTTTCCGTTCTGGTCGACACGTTCGGTACGGGGGTGGTTTCGGACTGCATGATAACCGAACTGATCAGGGCACACTTTGATCTAACGCCGCGTGGCATCATTCAGACGCTGAACCTCAGGCGCCCAGTTTTCCGGCACACCGCCGCTTATGGACATTTCGGCAGAGAAGATCGGGGCTTCACATGGGAGTTGACCGACAAGGCGTCCGCTCTGCGCGCCGACGCTGGTCTCGCTGCCTAAGAACAAGTCCCAGGGTCGAAGGGCTCAAGCCTTTCCAAGTTGAAAGTCGTCCGGTTCCAAACCTCAGTCTTTCGAACCCTGGGCGCTAGAACCTCCCATCAAGGAGTGATTATGGACTTCGATGTCAAAGATTTGGCTCTTGCAGATAGAGGGCGTGACAAGATTGACTGGGCCGATCAGTCCATGCCCGTACTTAAGTTGATAAGACAACGGTTCGAAGCGGAAAAGCCTTTGGCGGGGGTGAAGATTTCTGCCTGCCTGCATGTAACGACCGAGACAGCCAACCTGGCGCTGACTCTGAAAGCGGGAGGTGCCCAGGTGCGCCTCTGTGCGTCGAATCCCTTAAGCACCCAGGACGATGTGGCCGCGGCACTGGTAAAGCATTTCGAAGTGCCAGTGTTCGCCATCAAAGGGGAGGACAACCCCACCTACTACTCTCACATCACGGCAGCACTCCAACATGGTCCTCAGATCACCATGGATGACGGCGCCGATCTGGTGACCACTGTCCTTTCTCAGCGACAGGACTTGATCCCAAACATCATCGGGGGCACTGAGGAGACAACGACCGGGATCATCCGCCTGCGGAGCATGGCAGCCAACAAGGTTCTCAGATTCCCGGTTATCGCCGTTAACGATGCCGACACCAAACATCTGTTCGACAACCGCTATGGCACCGGTCAATCGACGATAGATGGCGTCATGCGCGCCACCAATCTGTTACTGGCAGGGAACACCGTGGTTGTGGCCGGCTATGGCTGGTGCGGACGCGGTGTAGCCATGCGCGCTCGTGGCATGGGAGCCAATGTCATCGTTACCGAGGTCAATCCGGTTCGCGCTCTTGAAGCGCTCATGGACGGATTCCAGGTGATGCCGATGAGTCAGGCGGCGCCCATCGGGCGAATATTCATCACCCTGACTGGAAACAAAAACGTCATCCGCAAAGAGCATTTTGAGGTCATGTCCGACGGCGCCGTAGTTTGCAACTCCGGGCATTTCAATGTGGAACTGGAAATCCCCGCGCTGGAGAAGCTCGCGGTCAAGAAGCGTCGTATAAGGGAATTCGTTGACGAATACACGCTTCCTGACGGTCGGCGCATCAACCTGCTGGGAGAGGGCCGCCTGGTCAACCTGGCTGCCGCCGAGGGGCACCCTGCCTCGGTGATGGACATGTCCTTCGCCAACCAGGCATTGTCGGCCGAGTACCTGGTCAAACACCATTCTGAACTCGAACCCCAGGTTTATGTAGTGCCGGAAAAGATCGATCAGGAAATCGCGCGGCTGAAGCTGCAGTCCGTCGGAACTGCCATCGATTGCCTCACACCGGAGCAAGTCGAATATCTCGGCTCCTGGTCGGAGGGAACCTAGAAAAAAATCCATGACGGGCGGGGACTTGAGGATTAAGCCCCCGCCCCTCGCTCCCACCTCACCGAATCCTTCATGTTATGATCGTTAGATAATGTCTTACGGGCGCTACGTCACCATTGGACCCAGTCTCACCCCGACCGTCAAATACCTCGTTATTGCGTGTGTTATCACTTTCCTGGCGCAGATCCCGGCGCCCCGGGCGATGGTCCAGTTTTTTGGGTTGACCCCGTACCTGGTGGTTAGTCAGCTGTTCGTCTGGCAACCGTTTACCTATCTTTTTCTTCACGCGGGATTTTTCCACCTGTTGTTTAACATGTTCGGGCTCTGGATGTTCGGCTCCGAACTGGAGCGGTATTGGGGCAGCAGGAAGTTTCTGGGGTTTTTCTTTTTCACAGGAGCAGGCGCGGGCCTTTTGTCCATCTTGGCCCATCCTTTCTCACCCATTCCCACGATTGGCGCGAGCGGCGCGATTTACGGGATCCTCATGGCCTACGGCATGATGTTTCCCGACCGGCTGGTCTACGTCAGCTTCCTGATTCCTGTGAAGGTTAAATACTTTGTCGCTCTGCTCGGAGCAATCGCCTTTTTGTCGGCGCTGTCAAGCTCAGGAACCGCTATCGACCATTTTGCGCACTTGGGCGGAATGGTGTTCGCTTTCCTGTACATGAAGGGCTGGACAACTCCCGGGAGAATACAGGAGAGCTACTACAAATGGCGGTTGCGAAGAATGGAAAGACGATTCCGGGTTCTTGATGGGGGCCGCGACGACAAACCCCGTCCCCCCTATACGGACCCGCGCAGTCGGCGCAAAGAGGATGATTACTGGATTAACTGACCCGATTGCGAAAATCGGGCGCCGGCCTTGGGTGGGTTTCGAATCCGCCCCGTGCCTTTCGCGGCGGATTGAAACCCACCACTCTCCACTGCTCAAGCGATTTCTCGAGCCCAAAAAGGTGAACCGCCGGCACTCGGGAATCTGAACCACGGTGTTAATACCGTCTCCCGCCTTCGATCAGTTTCACCCTGGTTCCGGCTGGCAGTGGTTCGTCTGGCTCGAGCCGGTTCAAGAAGGCAACCTCCTCCACTTCAATCCCCGGATTCTGGACTCGTTTATACAAGTCGCGCAAGGTCTGGCCGTTGCGGGCCTCGACGACGCGGATCCGATCGGGTTGAACGGCAAGGGCACGGCTGTCGGTTAATTCGCCGAATGTGGCTATGCTCGCCTCAAACACGCCTTGTCCAGACCTGAACCGGTTGGCCGTCGTCAGGCCGGCAAGCTGGTAAAGGTTGCCGCGATAGGAAATGAAGGCTGCCAGTACGCCAAGCGTTTGCCCAGTGTTCTGATTGGCCACCTGGTAAATGCCAACAAAGGCGGGGTTCCCGTTAATGGTAGTCTGGTTCCCCCTGAGCAGCTGCACACCAGGTTGGTTGGCCAGGAGCCTTGCGTAATCCTGGGGGCTTCGTTGTTCCGCCGCCAGGGTGAGTTGAATGGCGGCGGCGCCGTTCGGCTCGGTGGCAACGACAGCGCTCCGGGTGTTTTGCACATTCCAGCCCTTCGGGAACTGAATTCGGAATCGAAGATCCGGATGGAGAAACCAGCCGTCCTGGGTAAAACCTTCGCGCGGATTCGCGCCGTACACGATCCCATCCAGTCGCTGCAAATACGGCTCTCTTGCAACCCGCAAGTCTGTTGCGGGACGCTGTGCCATCGCCTGCTGCACTTGTTCCCGAGTGCGCCTGATGCGATCCGGGGGGCTTGGATGAGTGGACAGCCAGTTCGGCAGAACCTGCCCGGACTCTTCCTGAAGGCGCTCGAACACTTCGAAGAACCCGACGAACTCACGCGGGTCATAACCGCTTGCAAGTGTATACTGCACGGCCAGCTCGTCTGACTGTCGTTCATCGTCCCGTCCGTACTTGAGAAAGAGGAGACCCACCCCGGTTTCCGCGAGCGCGCTCAACTGCTGAAACGTCGGAGAGATGATTGAACCAACGCCAAGGCCCAGGCTGAAAAGCTGCGCTTTGCTGATCTGCTCGACTGAATGGCGGGCGGTCACGTGACCGATTTCGTGACC
>Ga0116188_1002079_pt1 | contig 16228 bp, 6 predicted proteins | sample AD_JPNTR2_MetaG_FD_89807 | JGI IMG/M metagenome (GOLD analysis project Ga0116188, IMG submission 89807) | Active sludge microbial communities of municipal wastewater-treating anaerobic digesters from Japan - AD_JPNTR2_MetaG | ecosystem: Engineered > Bioreactor > Anaerobic > Digestate | place...
ACAAGCTCTCTTATCCTCCTTCCTACACGAAGGTTTACTTTGAGCTGAGGGAACGGCACAGCTTCTTTGTCCATTTTCAGGCTGTACCGTTTCCGGAGGTTCGCTTTTCTTTCATTTTTCGATGCTCTAGACGCTGTGGGAGAGCTGATACGTCCCAACTATGTGTCGGACCATTTCCCGATAGTGCTCCGCAAGAACGGTCTGCGGAAGATACGATTCCATGACCTGCGGCACAGTTGTGCCAGCTTGCTCCTTGCAAACGGAGTACAGATGAAGTTGATACAGGAATGGCTTGGTCACAGCGACATAGGTACAACGAGCAACGTGTACAGCCATGTGGACAGCGAAAGCAAGAAGCTGAGTGCGGAGGCGATAGCTAAAGCACTCTCGGAGTAAAATAAAAGCCTCCGGACGTTATGTCCGGAGGTCTAACATAAACAGTATATTTGAAATCGTAATTAGTATAATGCGCGGAATGAAAATCGCGTCCCAGAAAAACTGAGACGCGAAGTTGGCTGCGCGGGCTCCGCGCTGGCGCAGTGGGTGGGATTCGAACCCACGTCCCTCAAGGGGCATCATGATTTCGAGTCATGTCCGTTATGACCACTTCGATACCACTGCGTATTTAATTTAACTATAAAACTGCGAGAAAACTGCGAGAAAGCCAATTGCAAACACAACTGCGAACACCGCTGAAACCACGCAGAACAGGGATAAATCAAAGTGCGGAAAACTCAGAAACGACTATGTTTCGAGTCATGTCCGTTATGACCACTTCGATACCACTGCATACTACCAATCAATTATACCACAGGGGAGAGTTAAAATCAAGGCCTGCGCAAAAAGTTTATCAAATAACAAAAAGAGCCCGCCCGGAGGCGCCGGACGGGCGAATGGAACTTTCTTTTGCCTGATGAACTCTGATCCCCGGGAGCCCAGCGAGCTCAGCTCTGCGGGAAAATGTTAGAGGGGTATGTGTGATCCACTTTCATATTCATGCCTTTTTGTGGTCATTGCGAAATTCAGCCGAGCTGGTACAGCTCTGCCTCCTTAGCTGCAAGGACCTGATCGATGAGAGCCTCATTAGCCCTCAGTTTTTCTAAGTGTGCCTTTTCGTTTTCGGCAGCTCTCTGACGATCTATCTCAGCCTGTATAGCGGCATTTTGAGCCTCCAGAGCGCTTTGAGCGTTAAATTCTTCAAATCTCTGCTGAATATCCTCACTTGCGGTCATATCGCTGATGTAGAAGTCAGCAGGGGAGCTCATAAGGGCGGACATTACCTTGATAGAGTCGTCAGCACTTGTGAAAACATACGGGTCGACGAAAATGCGCATTGAGAGCGAACTGCTGTCCGTCAGAGGAGTAGGCAGACTCTTTTCCAGGCCGGAGCTTATCCCGTAGGTAATGGAGTCCAGGCCTATTTTTTCGCCGCTCGACTTGACAGAGACTCTTCCGCTGTCGGCTGAGAATGGAGTAAAGTATGCCCAGCAGCCTTCCGAGCTGTCAGAGGTATCGAACATCGCCTCATAGCTGAAATGCGAGGAGGATCTGTCCGGCTTAGCAGAGCGGCCGTTGTAGTAGAGCACGTTGAGCCAGGTGTCCTCCTGAGAGACACTTTTGCTCTCATCAAGGAACTCTGCCCGTATGTCGTAGAAAAAGCTGTTGTCTGTGGAGTTTTCTCTTTGTCCGTAAAGGACTGTGTGAGTTACCGGTCGAATACCGTTTTCGTCCTTGAAGAAGCTGTTTTGTCTAAATGAAGCCACCGAGCAGCCCACCTGACCGGCGTCAAGGAGATTGCCCTTTCCGTCGGCTGTGAAATGATCCCGGACAGTCTCCGTAAGGAGGAGATCATCGTAGGTGAAGACCGGCTTGCTGCCTTCTGTTTTAGCAGCCTCTTCCTGTGAAATGCTAGCGTTTGACTCTGCCGCAGCGATGATGTTCTCCTCAGCGTAGGTACCCTCGTATTCCACGGCGTAGAGCTGATTTGTGGGGATACCGCCGATAGTTCTGACGAAGATCCTTACCATTGAGTTTTCCTCGCCGCTCTCCTCGAAGGGACAGCTTATGCCGGGAGTTACCAGCACGTCATAGGCGGAATACATGGCAAGGGTGACATCGTATGAGACAAAGTCGTCCCTCTCAGATAGCTGTGCGATCTCAGCGGCAAGGGCTTGGAATTTATGCTTGCCCGAGCTGCTGCCGAGATTGGCGAAAAGCCTGTCTGTCAGGTCTGTTTTGGGGATGATCGCTAAGCAGACCGCAGCTGCCGCACCGATAGCTGCCCATTTGAGAGCCGGCAGCCTTCTTTTCCTTCCGGTAACGTTTTCAAGGTCGCTTACAGTGAACTCGCCGGCGGAAAAATCCAGCTGATCCTTAGGAAAGGCTCTTGCGGAGATCTTATCGAAGCAGTCAACAGAGTCAGAAAGCTCATTCATCTTTTTCTTCAGCAATTCCTGGAATTCCTGATCGTTGAAACCATTATCCTTCACTGCTTACACCTGCCTTTTCCTGTAGAATAGCGATCGCCTTTTTGTACCTTGATTTTACGGTAGATTCAGGGCTTTTCATGATCTTGGCAATCTCCCTGAAGGTAAGGTCGCTGCAGCACTTCATGACGACCACCTGTCTTTGCTTGTCGTTTAGGTGCTTTAGCAGCTGATTTATGAAGATACTGTCCTCGACAGTTTTGTCTGCCTCGCCGTAGCTTTGAATGAAGAAATCGGTGCATTCTCGTTTATAGCGTCTGCGAAGCTCGAGTGCAACGTTGCGGGCGATAGTTAGGATGAATCCCTTGCCGTCGCCCTTTTTGGGGTCAAAATCGGTGATCTGCGATAGTCTTACAAGTGTCTCGGTAACGCAGTCCTCGGACAGGTGATAGTCCGATGTGATACTGAACGCAAGTGCGAAGATGCTCTGTTTGAACATACCGTAAAGTGTGCTGAGACTTTCCTTGGAGGTACCGCAGCTCATAATGAGGCGGTTGACCGTCCCGACAGTCTCGGCGGACAGTTCGTCATTATTGATACTTCGCATTACAGCACCTTCACCTCCGGCGAATAGTTTCGAGTCGGCAAGCATGGCAGTCACTCCTTTCTGGCATGGGATAGGGTCTGCAAACCGATAAAACAGGGGAGAGATAAGTCCCACTGTTAAGAGCTCTCACATATAAGTGAATTGAAAGGGCAAAAAAGACGAAAAAAGCTGAAAAATTTTTTCAAAAACGGTTAGGTATAACTAATAAAGCTGATTTCCGCCCAGATCTTGCTCCTTGATGTTGCAGACAGCTAACAGAGATCTCTGCCAGAATTGCCGTAAACTTCCTTAATTATAGCACTTTAGGATCTTTTTTTCAAGAATTTCCGGAAAACTATTGACAAGAGGGGAGAAATATGATATATTAACATATGAACAGATATTCATATGAAAGGATGATCTGTATGGAGAGATATTATGATATACTGGGTCTTGGCTGCGCACACTGCGGCGGCAAGATCGAAGAGGCTATAAACAAGCTGGAGGAAGTGGAGAATGCAGTGCTGAACTTCCCCATGAAGCGGCTGAAGGTCAAGGGAAAGCATAGTGACGAGCTCCTTGCGAAGATGAACGAGCTGGCCCGGAATATCGAGCCGGATGTAGAAATCGTTGCTTCTCAGGAGCAGCACCACGAGCATCATCATGACCATGAGGGCGAGTGCTGTGAGCATGAGCACCACCATCATCATGAAGGGGAGTGCTGCGGCCATGAGCACCACGGAGGCGTGAAGCTGACGGTGAACGACCTGGGCTGCGCACATTGCGGCGGAAAGATCGCTGAGGCGATCGGCCAGCTGGAGGGCGTTGAGGCGGCGGAGCTGAATTTCCCCATGAGACAGCTTATCATTCACGGCAAGATCACCGAGGAGCTGCTGGAAAAAATGAACTCTATCGCCGGTCAGATCGAGCCGGGAGTTACCATAACAGCTCCCAAAACTCAGGAAAAAGAGGCTCACCATGAGCACGGAACTGAAATGAAAAAGGAGCTTGCAGAGGTGGCTGTGGGAGTGCTGCTGTTTGCGGCGGCGCTGATCGTCCATAAGGCCGCCCATATCATGCCTCTGGCGATCGTACTCTATGCGGCGGCCTATCTGGTGCTGGGCAGGGGAGTCCTGGCCGCAACCTTAAAGAATATCCGTGTGAAGAATTTCTTCGACGAGAACACCCTGATGACCGTGGCGACTCTTGGCGCCTTTGCTCTTGGTGAGTACGCCGAGGCCGTGGGAGTGGTGCTTTTCTTCAAGATAGGTGAGATCTTCGAGGATCACGCTGTTGCCAAAAGCCGAAAGGCAATCACAGATGTGGCTGGGCTCCGTGTGGACGAGGCTGATGTTCTGCGGGATGGCCAGTTCGTCCGGATAAGCTCAGACCAGATCCGTGTAGGCGACATTCTCCAGATCAAGGCCGGCGAGCGTATTGCCGCAGACGGCATTGTGGAGGCAGCTGACCACGGCGTGAAGATCGACACCTCCGCTGTTAACGGCGAGCCGGTCCCCATGGTGGCCTATACGGGAGACAGCGTGCTTTCGGGCTGCATCAGCCTTTCTGACACCTTTCGGCTGAGGGTGACTGCGGCTGCGGAGGACTCCATGATCTCCAAGATCGCCCGTGCTGTGGAGGACGCATCTGCGGAAAAGCCGAAGATCGACCGCTTCATCACACGCTTCTCAAAGGTCTACACTCCGATCGTGATCGCGGTGGCAGTGCTCACGGCGGTTGTGGGATCTCTAGTGACGGGAGACTGGAGCAAGTGGATCTACTCTGCGCTGACTTTCCTTGTTATCAGCTGTCCCTGCGCACTGGTGCTCAGTGTTCCGCTTGCCTATTTTTCTGGAATTGGCGCAGCTTCAAAGCTGGGGATCCTGTTCAAGGGCGGCGACTCGATCGAGGCTCTTGGCAAGGTCAAGGCGATCGCATTCGACAAGACAGGAACCCTCACAGACGGCACATTCATGATAACCGACATCAAGACCTATGGCGGAGTTGCTCAGGAGGAGCTGCTTAGGATCTGCGGAAGCTGCGAGCAGATCTCCACACACCCGGTGGCAGAGCGTATCGCAGAGCACTGCCGCAGCAAGGGTATCGCACTTTCTCAGCCCGAAAGCTCGGAGGAGCTGGCTGGACGAGGCATCTCTGCAATGCTGGACGGAAAGCGGATCCTCTGCGGAAACGAGCGCCTTATGGGAAGCTGTGGAGTTCAGATCCCGGCGGAGGAGAGCGGTCTTTCCGGAAGCGTGGTCTACGTTGCAGCAGACGGCCTGGCGCTGGGCAGGATCGTGGTCTCTGACACGGTGAAGAAGACCTCCCAGAAGGCAGTTTCTGCGCTGAAGGCAAAGGGCTGCCGGACAGCCATGTTCACCGGCGACAAGACTGCAAACGCCCAGGCAGTAGGCTCTCAGCTGGGTATCGACGAGATCCGGGCGGAACTCATGCCTGATGAAAAGCTGGCACAGATCGGCGTCCTCCGTGAAAAATACGGACCGGTGATGTTCGTTGGTGACGGCATAAATGACGCACCTGTGCTTGCGGGAGCTGACGTTGGCGGAGCGATGCAGACCGGCGCAGATTTGGCTTTGGAGGCCTCAGACGTGGTGTTTATGAATCCTGAGCCGGAGTCAGTAGCTAGGGCAAAGCGCATTGCTGACAAGACCCTTCGGATCTCCTACGAGAACATCATTTTTGCCCTTGGCATAAAGCTGGCGGTGCTTGTGCTGGGACTTCTTGGCCACCCGAATATGTGGCTGGCAGTCTTTGCTGACTCAGGCACAGCCATGCTGCTGGTGCTCAATTCGATCAGAGCCCTCAGTACAAGGCAGTATAAATAGAAGCGGAAGAGCGTGCAGATCATGCACGCTCTTTTTTGTGATCCTGCACTGATCGAAAGGCGGAAATTATTGCATAAAATATAATTATTAGCGCATACCTACCCATTCGGGTAGGTTTTTTTGCATAGAAAGTCAAAATTTGATATGAATAATTGCAGAATTCTCTTGCAATCAGGATAAAAATGGTATATAATGTATAATGTAGTTTAGTGCGATAAAGTGCTTTTTAGGCGTTTTGCATAAAACTACGAATTTCCGTCATGAAATAAATATTAAGGGGGCTTTTTTATGTCATTTAGACGAGTGGCAGCTATGGTCATGGCTATCCTGATCACCACTGGCTCGCTGCAAACCGGCGGTATCAAGCCGGTCGTTGCGGTAGAGGCTTCGGTATCAGCTGACGACATCACCGCTGCTGTCAGTGAGTCTGCTGTTAAGGCAACGGCAGATTCGGGTACCTGCGGATCGGACGCAACGTACAAATTTGAGGACGGTGTCCTGACTATCTCCGGCACCGGAACTATCAGTTCGTACGCCTTTGAGTATTCTTCCGACATCAAATCAGTGGTGATCGAAGAGGGTATCACCGAAATTGGCGACGAAGCGTTTTACTACTGCGAGAACTTGTCAAGTATCTCACTTCCGTCAACACTTACAGCTATCGGTTATGATGCTTTCTACAACTGCACCAGCCTTACAAATGTAACTATCCCTGAGAGCGTTGTAGAGATAGGCAGTTATGCTTTTACAGGCTGTACAAGTCTTGAAACTATCACTATAAAGAGTGCTGAAACTGCCATTAGTAATCGCACTGCCTTATCAAATGCGATCATTATCGCACCAGCAGGATCATTAGCAGAGGCGTTTGCAAGACAAAACTACAAGACCTTCCGAGATATTGAGACAGGCGAGGAGTCGCTCTACGGCCAGCTGACTGAGACCATTACCTATTCTGTCGATGAAGACGGTGTAATGACGGTATCCGGCACAGGTGAGATCCCTGACTATGCGTCTGTGATGGATAAAAGCTCCTGTTCCGCTCTAGTTGTGGAAGATGGAATAACCTCTATAGGCGATGAAGTATTCCAGAGCGGCGGATTTGAGTCAGTATCTCTGCCTAGCACACTTGAAACTATCGGAGAAGGTGCCTTCCTGGGCTGCCCTAATCTGACGTCTGTAACGATCCCGGACGGTGTTACATCTATCGGCAGCAGTGCCTTTGGAAGCTGCAATTCCCTTACCTCAGTGACTATGCCTGACAGTGTAACTTCTTTAGGCGATTACGCATTTGCATACTGTTACGGCCTGACGGAGGTCAAGCTCTCTGCTGGACTGACTTCAGTGGGAGAAAGTACTTTCAGCTACTGTGGCAATCTCACCAGTATAGATATTCCCGAGGGAGTTACTGAGATCGGCAGTGAGGCTTTCGGTTACACCTCATTGACAGAGGTAACTCTTCCCGAGAGTGTTGCGACTATTGGAAGTAATGCTTTCTATGGCTGCTCTGGATTGGAAAAAATCACTATCCCCAATAAGAAATGTGTTTTCAAGGGCAATTTAACAGATCTTACTACCCCGATCGAAGGATATATGGATTCTACTGCCTATGAGTATTGCTTTGAGCATGGCGTTAAGTTCATCGACATCGAGACAGGCGAGAGCTGTATCCGTGGAAAGTGCGGCGATGATCTTACCTATGAGGTATCTGATGACGGCGTACTTACGATCACGGGCTCCGGAAAAATGTACGATGATCCTTCTTTCTCAGGCAAAAGCAGCTTCACAAGTGTAGTTTTCGACGGAGAGATCACAAGCATTTCAGAAGGCGCTTTCTATAACTGCGACGGCATCGAAGAGATCACTATTCCTGAGACCGTAACATCTATCGAAGCTGATGCGTTCCAATCCTGCGATAAGCTGAGCAAGGTGACAATACTTAACAAGGACTGTGAGATTACAGATTCTTCAAATACTATCCCCGGCTCAGTCTCCGTTGAGGGCTATGCCGGCTCAACAGCTCAGGCCTACGCAAGAAAGAATGGCCGCACCTTCATCGACATCGAAACAGGCGAGGCAACTACCGGCGGAGACCTTGGCGAGAAAGCTTCCTTCGAGATCAAGGACGGCCAGGTGATCATTTCCGGTAAGGGTGATCTTCCTGATTATAGCTACGACACCTCACCCTTCTACGGAAGAAACGACATCACCTCAGTTGTGATCGAGAAGGGTATCACAGGCGGCGGTGCTTATCTGTTCTTCAGCTGCGATAATATCGAGGAGGTAACTCTGCCTGCTGGATTAGTCAGCATCGGAGCATACGAGTTCAGAAATACCGGCATCACATCGATCGAATTGCCTTCGACTGTTACCTCTATCGGCGATTATGCCTTCTATAACTGCACATCACTTGAAACAGTCAAGTTCTCTAAGAAGCTGACAACGATTGGCAATTATGTATTTAATTCATGCAGCGCATTGACTGAGATAACACTCCCCACAAGCCTAAAGGAGATAGGGAACGGTGCGTTCAGTTATTGCTATAATATGAAGCTCGCCGGTCTGCCCGAGGGACTGGAAACTATTGGCGAAAGCGCTTTCTATGGCTGCCTTTTCCCAGACGAGCTCACTATCCCCGAGTCTGTAAAGAGCATAGGCGACTCGGCATTCTATAGCTACAGTAGCGATAATCTGAAAAAGGTCATCATCACCTCAAAGGACGTTGAGATCTTAGGCACTAATTCCACATTCTACGGAGCTGAGATTTTCGGCTATTCAGGCTCAACAGCCCAGGACTATGCCAAGAAATATGGGATGTTTTTCAATGATCTTGAGACCGGCGAAAGATACCTTATGGGCAGCTATGACGTTTATTCCTACAAGATCCAGGACGGCGTTCTGACACTCTCAGGCTCCGGCCCCTGCGAATATACCCCCAGCTCAACTCTTCCCGGCTCCAATGAAGTTGAGAAGGTCATCATCGAGGACGGTGTCGAGACCATCGGCTCATCTGCTTTCAGCAGCTTTAGCAAGCTCACTGAGGTACAGATCCCTGACAGCGTTACATACATCGGATCAAATGCTTTTGCGTACTGTTACGATCTTGATGAGGTGCTAATTCCCAATGCAGAGTGTGATCTGGCAAGCGGCAGCGATAACTGCATCGTTAGCAATACTACTATTATTGCCGGACACACAGACTCTACTGCACAGGCTCATGCGTACAAGCACGGCCGCAAGTTCCATGATATAGATAAGGATACATATATTCAGCAGGGTAAGTGCGGCGATGACATGACCTTCACTGTCGCTGACGGAGTGATCACGATCACAGGCACCGGCGAAATGTATTCAGACCCCAGCTTCTCCGGCAATACTGATATCACATCAGCTGTCATCGAGAAGGGTGTAGAAAGCATCGGTGACTATGCGTTCAGCAACTGCACATCCCTTACATCAGTTACTATCCCCTCTACGGTAACATCTATCGGAGAAAGTGCGTTTTATTACTGCACCTCCCTTAACAATGTTAAGCTGCCAAAGGGCTTGAAGACCATTGGAACAAGCAGCTTCGAGAGCTGCTATGCTCTTAACTCTATCAATCTTCCCAGCACTCTGGAAACTATTGGAGCCGAAGCATTTTACAGTTGCAGTAAGCTGAAAGAGATCACTTTCCCGGACAGCCTTACTTCTATTGGCAACAGCGCATTCAACAGTACAGGTCTTACCGGCGTTGTAGCTATTCCTGCCAGCGTCAAGGAGATCGGTTCAAGTGCGTTCTCCTACAGCTATTCACTGACAGGCGTTGACATCATGGATCCCGAGTGTGTACTGCCTTCGTCCGGAGATATACTCTATTCCACATCCGCTTACATCGGCGGCTATGCCGGATCAACAGCTCAGGAGATGGCACTTAAAAACGGCAGAAAGTTCCACAATGTTGAAACTAATGAGATCACTATCGGCGGCTACTGCGGCGATGATATGATGTATACTGTTGTCGGCTCGACCATGACTATCTCCGGAACAGGCGCAATGCGTCCGGATAGCATCTATATCAGCAATGATCCTGTAAAGGAGATCGTTGTTGAGGATGGAGTTACTGAACTCAATGCTAACGCTTTGTCTAATTTCAGCAACGTTACTTCTATCACACTTCCTGCAACAGCAGCTATCACAGATCCCGGAGCACTGAGCATTATGAAGCTGGTGACTATGGATATAGACGAGGCAAACGAGAATTACGTTTTTGAGAACAGCTGCCTCTTCAACAAGGATAAGACCCAGCTGCTCATGGTATCGGGTATCGCTAAGCAGGTCGATATACCTGATACAGTAACAAAGATCTGTGCCGGGGCATTAAGCCACTGTCCTAATTTGACAAATGTGGTACTGCCCGAGAGCGTGAACGAGGTCGAGAGCAATGCTCTTAACGGCGTTTCCGGTGATTGTAAGATCACATTCATGGATCCTAAGTGTGTTATTTCAGACTCAGAGTCAACTATCAACAACAACGCAACTATCGTTGGTCACGACCAGTCAACAGCTAAGGAGTACGCTTATAACTACGGAAGACGCTTCATGGACATTGATACCGGAGCTGTCACCCAGAGCGGAAAGTGCGGAGAGGAAGCGTCCTACTCTGTAGAGGATGATGCTCTTATTATCAGCGGAACAGGTCCCATGAGCGATGGATCTACCTTTAACGGCAAGAACAATATCAAGAAGATCATCATCGAGTCCGGCATAACTTCTATCTCAGCCAGAGCCTTCCAGGATTTTGATAATGTGACCAGCGTTCAGATAGCTGATACTGTTGAGAGTATCGGCGACAGTGCATTCTATGACTGCGATTCGCTGATCTCGATCATTATCCCTGACAGCGTTAAAGAGATGGGCATCTCAGTGTTCTACGGCTGCGACGCTCTCTATAGCGTACAGCTGCCTGAGGGTCTTGAGTCTATCCCGGATAATACATTCTCAAACTGCTCTAAGCTGGGCAGAGTAAATATCCCGGATACTGTTACATCTATCGGAGCGGATGCCTTCAACTATTGCTATAACCTTGAGAGCATCGAGATCCCTGAAAGTGTAACTTCTATCGGCGAGGAAGCATTCTATTACTGCTATAATCTGAAGAAGATCGATCTGCCTAAGGGAATTACCACTATCAGCAGATATGCGTTCTACGATTGTTACGGTATCACATCTATCGAGATCCCTGAAGGAGTTACCTCGATCGAATATTCTGCCTTTAACAGCTGCAGCGGTCTGACTGAGATCAGTATACCTGCATCTGTAAAGAGCATCGGCTCATCAGCCTTCAGCAGCTGTAGCAAGATCAAGGAGATCACCATCGCCGATCCTGAGTGCGAGATCTATAGCAGCTCATATACCTTCCCGAGCCAGGCTAGCATCGTAGGCAGCGCAGGCTCAACTGCCCAGACCTATGCGGAGAGCTTCGGACGTAAGTTCATCGACATCGAAACAGGCGAGGTGACTCAGAAGGGCAAGTGCGGAGATGATCTGACTTATACCATAGTTGACGGCGTACTCACTATCTCCGGAACAGGCGCTATGAGCAGTCCCTCACCCTTTGAGAACCACGATCAGATCACTGCGGTCATCATTGAAGAGGGCGTTACGTCTATCAGCTCTAATGGATTTTATGATTGTGATTCGCTCAAGAGTGTCTCACTGCCTTCAACTCTTGAGAGTATCGGCAGCCAAGCATTTGCATATTGTGACGTTCTGAGAGAGCTTGTGATCCCTGAGACAAAGAAAACTCTAACTATCGAATATGAAGCTCTTTATTCATATTCTGATTTTAACAAGGTCACATTCCTCAACAAGGACTGCGTTTTCAATTCTGATGATATAATCAATTCATCTACTGCTATCGTTGGATACCTTGGCTCTACAGCCGATCAGTACGCTGAGGCTCATTCCAGAAAGTTCACAGATATCGAGACTGGAAAGACCATTATGCGTGGCTCATTCGGCTCAGGCAGCAAGTATATCGTTGAAGACGGCGTAATGACCATTTCCGGAACAGGAGAACTCACCGGCAACTACAACGTAGACACTTCTTTGGTAACAGATGTAGTGATCGAAGAGGGCATCACCGGTATCGGCGACAGTGCCTTCTCCAGCTATAGTTCTCTCAAGTCGATAAAGATCCCGTCCACTGTTGAGAATATCAAGCCTACAGCCTTCACAGACTCCGTAAATCTAAAGGATGTTGAGATCTCTGCTGATAACAAGGCTCTGGTCTATGAGGACGGAATGATCCTTGATGCAGACAAAACAAAGCTGCTGCTTGTTATGCCCTATGTCAAGAAGCTCCAGATTCCAGCAACAGTAACAACTATCGGAACATTCGCCTTTACAGGTGCGGATCTTGTTGAGGAGGTAACTCTTCCCAAGACTGTGACCGATGTTGAGATGGGAGCATTCGGCGGATGCAGCGGACTGACAAAGCTGACAGTTCTCAATAAGAAATGCAATATCGATCCGTCAGGCGTAACGGTTTGCCAGTATTACGACTATGAATACCAAGACTCCGAGAAGGTCTACACCAGCACTCGCTACAGTGGTATCATTGCCGGATATGTGGGCTCGACTACTGAGGAGTTCGCTTTCAATAACGGCCTGAAATTCTTGGATCTGGATACCGGCGAGGTCATTCAGAAGGGTCAGTGCGGCGACGATATGACCTATTCTATCAAGAATGGCATCCTCAGTATCACAGGCTCCGGCGAGATGTACGATGATCCCAGCTTCAGAAGCAATTCTGAGGTAACTGACATCTTCATCGAGGAAGGTGTTACCGCTATCGGAGAGAATGCTTTCAAAAATTTCTCCAAACTCAGAACAGTAGCTCTTCCCTCCACATTAAAGGACATCGGCGACTATGCGTTCTATCAGTGCTCCAACTTGAATTCTGTCACTCTGCCCAGCGGTCTTGAGAATATTGGATCATATGCCTTCTATAATTGTAAAGGCCTATCCTCTATCTCGATCCCCGGTACTGTTAAGACTATCGACGACCGTGCGTTCTACTATTGTAATATTCGCAGACTGACCTTAGAGGACGGCATTGAGACTATCGGCAATTATGCCTTTGCTGAAAACACCATCAATACTATCGATATCCCTGCATCTGTAAAGGTTATCGGAGAATGTGCATTTGGTGAACCCTATTACTCTATCGGCAGCGGAGTAGTGACGATACTTAATCCTGAGTGTGATATTATTTTCAGCTCAAATACCTTCGACACCGCATACGCTATCTACAGCTATGGCGGATCAACAGCTGAAAAATACGCATTTGAGTACGGCAGAAAGTTCGGCGATATTGAGACAGGAAAGGTAAAGCAGGAGGGCAAGTGCGGTAACGACCTGCTGTTCAGCATCGAAGGAAACGTCCTCAATATCACCGGTACAGGTGATATGTGGGATGAGCCTCTGTTCAGAGGAAACAGCAGCATCGTTGAGGTGAACATCGCTGACGGCGTAACATCTATCGGTAAAAATGCCTTCGACTATATGCACATGATCACAATGAATATCCCTGCTTCAGTGAAGAAAATTGATGCCAGTGCATTCGGATATTCAAATCAGCTGAGCTCATTCACCGTTGATAAGAACAATGAGAACTTCACCGTTCAGAACGGCGTCCTCATGAGCAAGGACAAGACCAAGGTCGTTTGCTATCCCTGCAACAAGGGAGGTACTGAGTACAAGCTGGACGAGAGCATTACAGCTATCGAGCCCGATGCTTTCCTTAATAACAACCTGACAATGCTCATGATCCTGAATAAGGATTGCATCATCAATGGTAACATCGACTCAGACGTCATTATCGCTGGCTATAAGGGCAGCACAGCAGAGACCTTTGCCTATGACAACAGAAGATACTTCCATGATCTTGATACAGGCTTGACCACCATGAAGGGACGCTGCGGAGTAGACCTGACCTATGAGCTCTCAGCTGACGGTCACCTGGTCATCTCAGGTACTGGCGAGATCGACGACAACGCCTTCAGCAACAATGACAATATCAAGACCGTTACTATCGAAGAGGGCGTTACCTCTATCGGAAGCTATGCTTTCTATGACTGTGATAGCATCGATGAGATCGAGCTTCCCTCTACTGTCGAGACTATCGAGTATGAGGCATTCTATAATAGCTCGCTTTCATCTATCAAGCTCAACGAGGGCCTGAAGACTATCGACGGCTGGGCATTTGAGTACACAAATCTTAAGAAGATCGACCTTCCTTCCACACTGACATCACTGGCAAACAACGTATTCTACGGTGTTTCACTTGAGGAGATCAATGTTGCTGAAAACAGCAAGACCTTTGCTTCCATTGACGGTGTCCTCTATGACAAGGCTTTGGAGACGATCATACTTTACCCCAAATACAAAACGGATAAGATCTTAACACTTCCTGAGACAGTCAAGAGCATTGGCTCATCTTCTGACCTGTTCAGTAACAATTATAATCTGACAGAGATCGTGATCACCGATCCTGAGTGTGAGATCTATGACTCAGCGGAAACTATCAATACCGCAAGGGACGCAATGGTAATGCCGAGTACATCATCGAGGACGGAGTTTGCACATTGTCCGGCTCAGGCTCGATCTATGTGAACGATCCCACGATAGAAAAGGTAGTTGTAGGCCCTGAGATCACCAGCTTTGATGTATCTTCCAGCGGTTCTAAGATCAAGGAGTATGTTGTTGATCCTGACAACCAGAAATACACATCAAAGGACGGCGTTCTCTACAACAAGGATATGACATCTATCATCAAATATCCCACCGGCAAGACAGACAAGACATTTACCATACCGGATACAGTCAAGTCTGCTCAATACATCGAAAACAAGTATCTTGAGGAGCTGACTCTTGGTAAGGATACTCTCTTTGGCAGCACCTACATTACTCATGATGAGGAGGGCAATGAGACCGGTGAGAGCATAACCTACTACTTCAACAGCAGCCTGGAATCACTTACTAAGATCAGCGTTCCCGCAGATAATCCCTATCATTCATCTGTCGACGGCGTTCTCTTTAGTAAGGATAAGAAGACTCTTGTACGCTATCCTCAGGCAAAGGCTGACAAGTCCTATACAGTGCCTGATACTGTTGAGCGCATCATTTATCTGGGAAACAAAAACTTAGAGAGCCTGACTCTTGGCAAGAATGTTGACTTCTCTTACACAAGCAGATACACCAATAATGACGGTGAGATCGTTGAGACTCTCTATTATATGGCTGATATCTACTGCCCTGAGCTGAAGCAGGTGGCTGTTTCTAAGGATAACGCAGGACTTATTAGTGAGAATAATGCCGTTTATGACAAGGATAAGACAACTCTCATCCTGTATGCTGCGAACGCAACTGCTGAGTCATTCAGTATCCCGGATACAGTAAAGGAAGTCAATAGTAATAATACATTCAATAACCTTAAGGAGCTCCATGTTGGCGCAAATGTAGAGTCACTTCCTGGATATTACTACTACGACTACTATTACGGAAAGCCGTTCCCTGCCCTTGAGAAGGTAACGCTGTCTGATAAGAATAAGAGTCTCTTTGTTAAGGACGATATCCTGTACAGAAATGTAGTGGGTGATGATGGAGAGTATATTGCTGTCGTTCTAGTTCCTTCAAATATCTCCGGTGACGTTACGATCGTGGATGGAGTACGCTATATCCCGTCTAGATGCTTTAGTGAAAACAGTAAACTTACAAGCGTTACGCTTCCTGAGTCTGTTCAGGGCATCGGCTACTTAGCATTTGCGGAGTGCTCAGCACTGAAGAATGTTACTATCATGAATCCTGATTGCGGTATTGATGGTTCTTCTTCAATCAGCAATCGTGTTGAGAACGTCTACGCAGAAGACGGCGAAACAATTATTGGATCCGATCCGATCTATAACGGTACGATCACAGGTAAGAAGGATTCTCAAGTAGAGGAATGGTCAAATTACTTTGGCTATACCTTCGTTGATGTTGATTCAGACCAGCCTCAGCCTCCAGTAACAACTACAACACCTAGCACAACTACAACAACTACGACCACCACAACTACAAAACCTGCTACGACCACATCTACCACTACAACAAAGCCTGCTACGACCACATCTACCACTACAACAAAGCCTGTAACAACTACATCAACAGTTACCACAAAGCCTGCTGTAACATCGACTACAACAAAGCCTGTAACAACTACATCAACAGTTACCACAAAGCCTGCTGTAACATCGACTGCAACAAATCCTGTAACAACTACATCAACAGTTACCACAAAGCCTGCTGTAACATCGACTGCAACAAAGCCTGTAACAACTACATCAACA
>Ga0116188_1002083_pt1 | contig 16214 bp, 16 predicted proteins | sample AD_JPNTR2_MetaG_FD_89807 | JGI IMG/M metagenome (GOLD analysis project Ga0116188, IMG submission 89807) | Active sludge microbial communities of municipal wastewater-treating anaerobic digesters from Japan - AD_JPNTR2_MetaG | ecosystem: Engineered > Bioreactor > Anaerobic > Digestate | place...
ACCCACCGATCCACGACCCGATCGCCCTCGAAGACGTAATAGTGGGGAAAAGCGGCCGCCGCCAAGCAGGAATGATGCGGAATCAGTTGCAGGCGGTCTCCTACGTGGAGACGGCTCACGTCGTCGGCGGTCGCGGCTGTGACGATCCCGTGCTCCTGGGATACGCCCGTCACCCGGAGTCCCGGCCGTCCTCGGACCCGGGCGTAAATCGGTGGTGCACCCACGGCGGCGTCCTTCGACAAGGCGATCGCTCCGGCGTCCAAAACCGCACGACCCTCGGCGGGATAGACGGCGATGACGGAGGCGAGAACGAATCCGGCGACTTGCTCCTCGGTACAGTTTCCCAAATCCAATTGCATACCGTCGAAGAACACGTAGTTCCCGGGACGGATTTCGGTGACCCCGGGAAGGGAATGAGGTGCGTTGATTAAGGTGGGAGTCGAACCCACGCTGATTTCACGGCAAGGAATACCTTCGTGTCTGAGTCTCTCGGCGAACCGGACCAGGCATTCCGCCTCCCATGATGCGACGCGCCGTTTTTCCTCCACGGTGCGCGCCTGGTAGGCTTGGCCGGCATGGGTGAGAAGGCCGTGGAGCTTGACTGATCGGTGGTCGGCGAAACGGCGGGCCGCCTCAAGGGCGTCGGAACGATCCGGCGCGATCCCGACCCGCCGATTTCCACAGTCTACTTTCAAGAAAATGTCGAGCGGGCGACCTCGTAGCAAGGCCGCCGACTCCACGTGAGGAAGAAGCTCCGGCTGGTCCATGACCAAGAACAGTCGCTCGACCCGGCGGGACAGCTCGGCCAGTTCCCGCAACTTCTCCGGAGTGGGCGGGACGGCATACGTCAGATCCGTGAAACCGGCGTCGGCGAAAAAGGCGGCTTCGGCCGGGGTGGACACTGTGAGGGGCCCATCGCGGGCGCCAAGCTGCAAACGGGCGCCTTCAACCGTTTTGTGGGTCTTTACGTGAGGCCGCAGGCGCACTCCCAGTCGGTCGGCGATCGCGCGGGCGACTCGGCAGTTCGCTTCAAATTGAGGAAGATTGACGATGAAAGCAGGTGTCCTGACGTCATGAAGTTTCATGGCACCTCGTTGCTTTGGGCGGATTCCTCTCATGGTGCCCTAAAGCGCCGGTTTGGAAAAGCCCTGCCGAGACGGCGGGAGGGAGTGGGCCTCTCGGCTCCAGCGTACCTCCGCGAGTCGCGCGAGTGGGACAAATCGGGAAACTGGTCGGGGCAGAGGGATTTGAACCCCCGACATCCTGCTCCCAAAGCAGGCGCGCTACCGGACTGCGCCATGCCCCGACTCGATAGATGGTGAGGGAAGTGTAGCACGCGCCGTAGGAGGTACGAAAGCCGAGGGGAGATGAGTGAATCTCGTGGGACGCGGCCCAAATCGAGTCGCGGGAAGACCGTCGGCCCTCGTAGATCCGCCGACTCGAGATACCCTCTCCTGTTGCACAATCCCCACAGCAGGTGTCGTTCCGACGACACACCGGGGACGGGTCGTCGTCTGGGAACCCGCATTCGACCGACGCCGGAGGTTTGGCAAAGAACTTGCGAGGAAGAACCGCCATGCAGTATACGATCGAGCAGCCGATCACGTTGAAGGGGGTGGGGCTCCACTCGGGATGTCGGGTGAGTGTTACGCTCCGTCCCGCACCACCCGACACCGGCGTCGTCTTCCGCCGGGTGGACCTACAGGGATTCCGCATCGAAGCGCATCGGCGTTGGGTGGCCAGGGCGGTGCTGGCGACCAACCTCATGAAGCGCGGCGTGCTGATTTCTACCGTGGAGCACCTGTTGTCCGCCTTGGCCGGCTGCGGCGTTGACAACGTCTGGGTCGACATCGACTCGCTGGAATTACCCATCTTGGACGGTTCGGCGCTGCCCTGGGTGGAGGCGGTACGGTCGGCGGGACTTCAGCGGCAAAGCGCTGAGCGCTCGTATTACGTGATTCAGCGGGAAATCCGCGTAGAAGACGGTGACCGGTGGATCACGCTGGAACCGGCTCCGGAGTTCTCGGTGGAATATACGATCGAATTTTCCCACTCTCTAATCGGTCGCCAGTCACTGGAGCTCGCGGTCACCCCCGGCTCATATCGGGAAGAAATCGCGTTCGCCCGCACCTTCGGGTTCTACGCGGAAGTGGAAGATCTTCGTCGTAAGGGTCTGATCCGGGGTGGAAGTCTCGAGAACGCGATCGTCTTGACTCCCGAGGGCTTATTAGGCGGCGCGTTGAGAGCCCCGGACGAATTCGTGCGTCACAAGGTGTTGGATCTGATCGGCGACGTTTCGCTGGCCGGCGCTCCTGTGGTGGGTCGCATTCGCGCTTACCGGGCCGGGCATGCTTTGCATACCCGTGTGGCGGCCGTCATAGCGGGCGGAACCGCCGGTGTGGTGAAGGTTCGCGAGTCCCGGTTGGCGGCGGGAACGGCCCTGGCGGCGTCGGCGTGAAGTGCGACGGCTGAAGCCGCTTGGCCGAAATCGGTGATTCCCGGCGGCGAAACGCCCCGGACGACTGTTCGGCGGATCCTTCCTATTTGGAGCACTAAGGCCCGCGTAAAACTCTACCCCCCCGATACTCAAGGCCGATGCGTTTTCCGGTGGTAGGCTTGCCGGAAGCGATAAAGGGCTTCGTGCACCGGCGGGGACTGGTAATCGGGATACGTCCAGGGCAGAGCTTCAAAGCGTCCTTGGACGTAGCGCAGCGTTACTTCTGCGAAGACCCCTTGACCCAGGTAGAGGCGGTGTCCGTGGTTCTTGACGGTGGCCAGAACCACCTGCCAGCCGTTTACGTATCCGGGATCCAAATTGACGCGCCGCGGCCCGGTGTGGTCGATTCCCCGCCTAAAGTCGGTTTCGACGGCTTCGGTACTCAACTTCAGCTCCACCAGCCGGTCGGCCGTTACCAAACGGTCGGCGGCCACCAAGTATTTCCAGACGCGACCGCCGAGCTCCCCGTCGTAGTAATGACTGAAAGCGGAAAAGTCGTACAGCTGGGACCGTTCCCCCAGCGGACCCAAGATATCGCTCAGTCGCTCCTCCGCTTCACTGCAATATGTGTCTTCCGCCCAGGCGACGGCCGCAAACGGTAGGACGAGCGGGGGTGGCTGAAATCTCCGGGAAGAGTTCATGACGACTGATTGACCAGCTTCACCAGCTCATCCCAGGTCAGTGTAGGGACACCCAAGCTGCGGGCTTTCTCCAGCTTGGATCCCGGATTCGCACCCACGATCAGGTAGTCGGTGTTGCGGGAAACGCTGTCCCGAACCACTCCGCCGTGTTCTTCGATAAACTGCTTGGCCTGCTCCCGGCTGAGGCCTTCGAGGGACCCTGTGATGACAAAAGACTTGCCGGACAACGGGCGGACCGGCCGAGCGGCCGCCTCTTCATGGAAACGCAGTCCGGCTTCCTGAAGCCTCCGAATCAGCCGGATATTGTCTTCATGTTGGAAGTAGGCTCGTATGCTCCGGGCGATTTCCGGACCGATCCCTGGTACGGCCTCGAGTTCCTCCGTCGTGGCCGCCGCCAGCCGTTCGATGTCGGGGAAGTGCCGGGTCAGCAAGCGGGCCACGGTGGCTCCCACGTGGCGGATGCCCAAGGCGAACAGGACTCGGTGGAACGGCCGATGCTTGCTTTCCTCGAGACTACGCAACAGATTGTCGGCCGACTTTTCTCCAAAACCGGGAAGCCCAAGTATGTCTTCCCGACGTAGCCGGTACAAGTCGGCGGGGTCTTGCACCAATCCCGCCTGCATGAGTTTCTCGAGGGTCTCGGGCCCAAGCCCCCGAATGTCCATAGCTTCGCGCGAAACGAAGTGTTTTAGAGCTTCGAGTCGCTGAGCCGGGCAACGGCGGTTGGAACAGTAAGCCATGACACCGCCTTCTTCCCGGACCACGGGCGCTTGACAGACGGGACAACGATCGGGGTACGTGAACACCTTTTCGTTGCCGGTACGTTTCTCCACCAACGGTCGCACCACCTGAGGGATCACGTCGCCGGCTCGGCGAATGACGACCATGTCCCCCTCACGGATGTCCTTGCGGCGAATATCCGCTTCGTTATGGAGCGTAGCGGTATGGACGGTAACGCCTCCCACCTCGACGGGGTCGAGCACGGCGTAGGGATTCAAGGTGCCGGTACGGCCGACGTTGATCTCAATCTTCAGCAGCCGGGTTACGGCTTCCTCACTGTGGAACTTATAGGCGATTGCCCAGCGCGGCTCTCGACTGAGCGATCCGAGGCGTTTCTGGTCGTCGATTCGATTCACCTTGACGACGATCCCGTCGATCTCGTAGTCGAGTTCATCCCGCCGGCTCTCCCATTCCCGACAGTAATCGATGACGCTGTCGATGCTTTGGTGCAGGCGTTGACGGCGGGTGGTGGGGAAACCCCATTCCTGAAGCTGCTCCAGAATCCGCCATTGCGTCTCGGGAAGTCGTCCTTCCGGATCGATGTAGCCGATGCCGTAGCCGAAGAACGAGAGAGGCCGTCGGGCGGTGACACGGGGGTCCAGTTGCCGCACCGTCCCGGCGGCGGCGTTGCGGGGATTGGCGAACGGGGGTTCGCCGGCGGCCGCCCGCTCTTCGTTCAACTTGCGAAACGCGGACAAGGGAAGGTACACCTCCCCTCTGGCCTCGACCAGCCGGGGAGGGTCCGACGTGCGCAGTCGCAACGGGATAGCCCGAATGGTTTTCAGGTTCGGGGTGACATTCTCGCCGACTTCACCGTTTCCCCGAGTGGCTCCGCGAACGAAGAGGCCGTTCTCATAGGTGAGGGCCACAGCCAAGCCGTCGATCTTGGGCTCGGTTACGTACTCCACCTCGCTTCGGCCCAGAAGGTTGACGACTCGTCGATGGAAGGCGCGTAGTTCCTGCTCGTTAAAAGCGTTGCCCAAGCTGAGCATGGCCGTGTAGTGGCTGACCTTTTCGAAAGCTTCCGAGGGTTCCGCTCCTACGCGCTGAGTCGGGGAATCGGGTGTGATCAGGTCGGGGAAAGCCGCCTCCAGCTCCTGCAGCTCGCGAAACAGACGGTCGTACTCTTGATCGGAAATCACAGGATCGTCGAGTACGTAATAGCGGTAGTTGTGATACTCAATCTCGTGCCGAAGCTCTTCGATGCGGTGGGCGGCTTCCGCTCGAGTTGCCGGGATTGCCACGACGGCGAATATAGCACAGCAAGCCTGACAAGCGGCGGTATTCGGGTTGAGACCGCAGTCTGCTATCATGATCAAAGCCATGGAGGCGCCGGTTATTCGGAGGCTCTTGTTCACCGTGATGTTTCCCGATCGGGAAACAAGATCCCGCCATGTCAGCCGGACCAAATTACAGTCTCTGTTGAGACGTCAGCTTTCGGACCAGGAGATCATCGAGACAATCGATCACTTGTTTGCCTGTTCGCGATGCTTTGAGACGTATCGATGCCTTCGGAGAGCTTACTTAGGCGATTACACTACGTTAGCTTACGAAGAGCGCCAATGACTTCTCAGCCTCCGCTCCCTACTTGGAGCTACCTCCGGCGAGGTCGCTTCTGGTGGGCGGTCTGGAATGAGATCAATCAGGACGACTGCTGGGGTATGGCGGCCCAGCTGAGTTACTACTTCCTTATGGCCTTCTTTCCTTTCGTGCTGTTCGTCAACTCTCTGCTTGGTTTTCTTCCTCAGACGCCGGATCTTCTCAGCCTAATGTTGCGGGATCTGGCTCGGGTGTTGCCCGAAGACAGCTTTCAATTAGTAGAGAACATTCTTCGCGCCGTAGTGGGCGGCCGCCATGGAGGGGTGTTGACCGTCAGTCTGGTGATGGCACTCTGGTTTGCCTCAACCGCCTTCAACGGGATGATCGCTCTGTTCAATCGGGCTTTCCGGGTGCGCGATCATCGACCCTACTACATCACTCGTTTTATCGCCATTTTGGTGACCATCGTGGTTTCGGTGTTCACCTTATTTGCCGGAATCTTGCTGTTTTTCGGGGACTGGGCGATTGATCACTGGGTTCAGAATCCCTGGCTGAACCAGATTTACACGGGATTCCGCTGGGTGCTGATCTTCGTGTTTCTCAACATCGGAGTTCAAATGATCTTTCATTTCCTCCCCGCGGTGCGATTGCCTTGGAGATACTTCTCGCCGGGAGGTGTGGTGGCCGTTGCGGGATGGGTGGTCGGCTCTCTCTGTTTTCGCTTCTACGTAAACCACTACGCCGATTACCGGGTTTTGTGGGGGCCTCTGGGGGCCCTGATCGCCTTGATGGTTTGGTTTTACATCAGTTCGTTTACCTTGCTCCTGGGAGCGGAGATAGATTCCGAAATTCACAAGCGCAACGGTATGTCTCAGGTAATGAGTACCGCCGAAGGCGCGGTTTCCGTCCAAGCCGGTTGAAATGAACTGGAGATCCGGAAAAAAAGGGCAACGAAGTCGGCTTTAGTTGCTGCGGTTTCCGCCCCCGGCGGCGAGCCGGCCGGTGTTAGCCCGGTCCGCCCCCGGCTGTGCAAGTTGGGAGGAAGTCGCCTTCAGGGTTTCGCTACGTTGCGGACAACAACCGGCGGATGGGTCTTAGGAGTCTAACGCCGACGGGGGAACGATGGCCTCGCGATATCGCACCTACAGCGGCTGGCTGAGGAGCAAGTTTGGGACCACCGTCTACAAGGTGCCGGTGGACGGCGGATTCACGTGCCCTAATCGGGACGGAAAGGTGGGGTGGGGAGGTTGTTCCTACTGCAACAACGAGAGCTTTCGCTCTGCCGGGACTTCGCCGGCAAAGTCCGTTCCCAAGCAGATTGCGGACGGCGTGGCTTTTTTGACTCGACGCTACGCAGCTCGGAGATTTCTCGTCTACTGGCAGCACTACACGAACACGTACGCCCCCGTCGAGCGACTGGAGAACCTCTATCGCCAAGCTTTGGAGGCGGATTCCCGGATCGTGGGCATGACCGTCGGGACCCGTCCCGATTGCCTGGAGGAGGAGAAGCTGGAGCTGCTGGCCGACTTGGCACGGCGCAGCTATGTCAGTGTGGAACTCGGGTTGGAGTCCTTTGACGACCGCACCTTGGAGCGGGTGGGTCGCGGGCACGACGTGGCGTGCTTCCTGGAGGCCGTCGACCGGGTGCGGAGCCGGGGGATCGACGTCTGCGTCCACTTGGTGTGTGGATTCCCCGACGAATCCCGGGAGCGGATGCTCGGCTATGCCGACCGGCTGAATCACCTGGACATCCGGTTCGTCAAGCTTCACCACCTGCACGTGGTGCGCGGTACCCGGCTGGCCAAAGAGTACTCCGTGCGCCCCTTCCCGCTGTTTTCCGCGCGGGAATGGGCCGAGTTTACAGCGGAGTTCCTTGAGTCGTTGCATCCCAGGATCGTTCTTCAGCGACTTTTCGGCTGGACATCCCGTCGGTTTCTTGTGGCCCCCGTCTGGCCCTATTCACGGGCCGAACTTCACCGCCTGATCGAGGAGGTTCTGGAAGAACGGGACGCTTGGCAAGGAAAGCGGTTGGGTTACGAGCTCAACCGGTCGGCTGAAGGTTTCTCACTCGAAGGTGACGACGGATACTTGTAACCTTCGTCGCTGGCGATCCGGACGTCCCCATTGGATCAAGATGGGACTCTGATAGGTCCCTTCCACAATGTGACCGAAATCGTTCCTGCCGTCGGCGGTCACCAGCAGACTCAGAGAGCGCTTCATCCGCAGGGAGCGGGCTGCAGGGTAGGCCATGAACTTGGAAAGCAATCGCTCCACCAGCGTTCCACTCAATTGGAACGTGTCCAGCGTCTCGTTGAGCAGGTGTACGAAGTCGAACTTGGCGTATCCCTTCGCCTTGCGGGGTATGGCGAGAGGATCTTCCAGCATGTGGCGGCTGCGCTGTGCTACAAAGCGAAGCGGATTGCGCAGCACTTCGGCCAGATCGTACTGCATCAACAGTGTCTCGTACTCGTTGACGGTCAGGCCGGCATGTTCCTCGGAAGGTTCCAACGTGATATCGATCCGTCCGTGCAGTAGACCCAGGCGCCGGACGGCTTCTTGGATCTGGGCAAACAGTCCGAGTTGCGGATCCTTCAAGTTTACGGAGTCGATGAGATGCCCCGAAACCGGAACCGTAATCGGAAAACGCTGGATCGTCACCTCGCGGTCGTAGCCCACGATGCTGGTTCGGCGAGTTCGCGACCCGGCCGGACCGACGCCGTCGAGCTCTACGAAAAAGACAGGAGCGACACCAGGGTTCGCGTAGGTTACGCAATTTGAGAGTCCGCAAGCGATGTAGGTCAAGTGGGCGTCGGCGTTGCGGGGCTCTTGCAGACGCGTCGCCTCGTCCAGTTCATGCCGCAGCTGCAATCTGTCGTGGTAGTAGCCTGCGTCGGGTGGAAACATCCGCTGGACGGAGCGGAGATAGGCCGTGACCTGCCGGGAGTCATGGCGAAACTTCGCCGCTGCGTCGGGGTCCAGGTACCCGGCCGTGGTGTGGTAGGAGTAATAGACCGACCAATGGCGGTCTCTCAAGGTGTCTTCCACCATCTCTGAGACATTGATCAGGTCTACCCGGGACCGTGCCTGCAAATTCAGCGTAATTTCACTGGCTGGAGCCATGATCAAGAAAGCATGAGTCTAAGCTCTAGGTTCTCAACTTGTCAAAGATTCGCCTGTCGCCAAACGGGATCAAGGCGGCTTTGGTTTCGCGTTCCGGAAGTTTCCGGAGAGAGAACTGCCGCGCATGTCCCCGGGCCTGCATTTCATGAAGGCCGACGACCTCACTGTGACCTTCTTTGCCCCGCACTTTCCCGCGCAATTGTCATTGTCGTCGAGCCTCGGATACGGAGATCCGCAGCCGCCGGATTCGCGGTCAAAGTCGGCTAGGCTCATCTCCCGCCCGAGATTCTGGTAGGCTCGACGGCATGGCGGATGTTGCGGAACGGATTCTAGTCGCTTGTGCGCTAAAGAAGGAAGCTCGTGGTCTAAGACAGCACTGGCGGCGCGAGTGGCGGCTCACGGTGACCGGCTTGGGGGCGGATCGGACGGTTCGGGCCCTCGACGCGGAGCTTGATCGACAGAGGCCGGAGCTGTTGATTTTCACGGGCATGGCTGGACAACTGGATCCGGGCTTGACGCTGGGCGAGTTTTGTTTCCCTCGCTCCTGGCTTACAGAGTCCGGCACGGAGTTTTCGACGCCGTCTGTCTGGGTTGAGAGGCTGGCGGCCAAGGGTTGGAAGATCGACGGGCGGGGAGTGACCACACGGATTCCGGTGGTGAAGGCCGCCGACCGGCTGGAGTTGCATCGCCGTTTCCAAGCGAGTATTTGCGACCTGGAAAGCGCCGCTGCCATGATGGTGGCGGCCGCTCACGGGGTGCCCTGCTTGGCTCCCAAGTTGATTTCGGACACAGCGGATTCGGGGATGCTGGCTTTCTACCGCCGTTTCGATGAGAACATCGAGGTTTTGGCCGACTTCATCGAGCGCCTGCTTGAGGCTGCCGAGGCGTGTCTGGAAGCCGCGGCGGTGCAAGGCGGAACCTTGAACGATCCGGTTTTGGACTGAGCAAGGTGGGTCTCGCGTGGGTGGAGGACGGCCGTCCCGGCCGTCGCCGAGACCGCGGGAGAACCGCCCAGCTGCAGTCGCAGGCGAGACGCCTGCGCTCCCCCCGGCTGCGCGCGTCTGCCGGAGCGGCCAGGCCGCCGGACCGGAGGACGGCCGTCCCGGCCGTCAACGCAACCGCGGGAGGACCGCCTACCGGTGGTAGCCGGGGACGAATCCGCGAAGAACCCGAAGCGAGACGAAAAGAGAATCTTTGTGCCTCTTCGTGTGCTTCGCGGATGAAAACGGCGCTCAATCTTCCGCGGCCTACCCCGAACCGGCATAAGCCCCCGGGGCGCGGAGGAGACTCTGCCTGCCGGGCAAGGCGGCCCTTTGCCGGTCCCGTCCTGCAACTCTGTAAGCCTCACCTTCCCGCCTACGAGAGTCGGAGCAGACCGCGAGCAGCAGCGCTGGTTTCTCTCTTTCGGAATGAGTGATGGCCGGCGGGGCTTTGGTTTAGGAAACGCGCATCCGGGTGCCTTAGTCGGAGATCGGCTACGATCCCTCGTGGTGCTTAGGTATCGCCCGCCCGGGTCTTAGCATTCCAACGAAGTGGTCTATCCGACCACCGATACCAAAGTGTCTTATTCCCTTCTTCATCAGGGCTGCCATTCCAACGCCCCACCAGAGTCACTATTACTCTCGGAAACTTCGTGCATCTCCGTCCCCGCGTGGGTTCAAGCTCCACAAAATCCGGTGTTCCTGGAAAATGTCTCATCGATTTCCGTCTGCTGCTGCAGCCCGACCACGTTCCGACGGCCAGGTGGGCCGGTGGGCCTAGGCTCATAGTCCGCGCGCCGGAGCTCGTTCCGCAGCCCGTTTCTCTCACCGAAAACCGAACAGTACCGGGAAGACGGCTACCACAACGGCCGCCCAGAGACCGTAGACGGGCAAGTAGGCGGTCTGCCAGCGGGCCAGGGGCTCGAAGGACGCGCGCTTGAACACGAACCGGCCCAGTAGGTGGATCGAGATACCGAGATTCACCAGAAGAACCAGGTTCTCGCCGAGCGCGGCGACGCGATTCGGCGTCAAACCGAAGGCCGACAGCCGTGTCAGCATTACCCACAAGGCGGCCAAGTCGACCACCGTAGCCATGACGACCAGCAGGAGCTGCAAAGCGTCGAACGGCCCGGAAGGCATGGCGGTTTGCCGAATCGAGACGCCGTAAATCAGCAGTCCCAGGATCAGCACCAGGAGCAGGTCGAAGGCGATGAGGATCTCCCGATTGACATCCATCACCGGGCCCGTAACCAGCATCGTGACGAGGAAGACCAGGAGCATCAAGGCGAACAGAGGCGTAAACAGCCGGGCCAGCAGTGGGGCCAGACCGGGTGCCGCCCCCTGCCGCATCTCCGCGATCCAGGCGGCTACCAGTACGGCTCCCGCGGCCCCGCAAGGTACGACCCATTCTCCTAGGAACGCCTCCACACCAACCCCGATGGAGGCGAAGATCGCCTGGGTACATGCGACGAGCACACCTCCTCCCAGCCCGATGAGACTGAAGTAGACGACCCATTCGCCGGAAAACCGGATGAACTGCATGCGCCGGGCGTGATCGCGCCAGTCGCCTCCGACGTGGGCGAAGCCGACAGCCAGCCACAGCACAATGGGCAGGTGAAGGGCGGCCAAGATTTGTGTCTGCCCGTCGGCCTGGAACGGATACAGGTTGATCAGCAACGCCGCGATGAGGAACGGTACGCTCCAACCCAGCCATCGGCGGGACGGAAGCCCCCGATCCCAGGCAAAGTAGATTGCCAAGAACGGGAGGGCCAGCAAGCTGCAGTTTCTCAAGTAGAACAATTGATTGGGTTCCGAACCCGTCAGGCGGATTCCAAACAAGAACGGGAGCTTGACGGCCACGGCCGCGGCGACGGCCAAAGCGAAGGCGACGACGGCTCGGCGATCCACGGCGGCGAACATTTGCAGGCGGGTTTCATGACCCACGGATCCCGTGTCGCTACCCAAAAGCGACGGAAGGAGCTCCGTGAGGGCGGGGTACCGCTTCGCCAGCCGGCGCACCGCGAGTAAATGGGCCTCGTCGGCGCTGAGCCCAAGTGCGGTCAGTGCCGACGCCTCCTCGCGAACTCGGGATTGGACTTCCTTGAGTTCATCGTCGGCGAGGCGCCGTTGTTTCGAACATCTCGAGCACCATTCGTCCAGGATCCGGTCCAATTCCGACGGCGAACTCATATCGCCCTCCTTTCACGATCCGGCGCCTACCGTCGAAGCCCTCCCAAGGATGCGCCGAGATCAAGACATACCACGAGTCGCCGACATAACAAGATATGATCCGCTTATCATCCACTTCCGAAGTCAGCCTCAAAGGGGGCACCCACCTCCGGTAGTAGTCAGGAAGGGCGTACCAAGCCGGGGTCCCGGGGATCCAGGGGACGCCGATCTCCGGGATTTCGTCGCTCACGCGGTGGAAAAGACGTTGAGATCTATCCGCACAATCCGCAGGATCTCCGTGAATCGCCGTCTCGCATAATCAGCGTCCTTTGCACCCCCGGCACATAGTACGGAATGTGCCTCCCGGCGCTCCAATACCTCCGCGCGACGCAAGAACAGTGACGCAAGAACAGTGACCCTTTCTCTCCGTCCCTTCTTCTTCGGCCGAGTTCCTACGGGACAATTGCCCCTATGGAGTCGACGGCCGCGTCTAGAGCCGACTCGTAATCCTCGCAGAGCTCCATCGCCGCTTGCAGAATCCCTATGATTTCCGTTGGGTCAGCCGTCGTTCCCAGCCAGAGCTCGCCCAGCCGAACGGCCAAGTCCGCCAGGGCTTGGAGGTCCTGGGGCTCGGGCTGCGAGAGGGCCACAGCGTACCACCCCACTAGGCAACGGAATTCCAGTTCGGTAGAGGTCAGGGTCCACCAATCCGTCTGCCGGTTTCTCCAAACCAAGATCCGAGTCAGCAAGCTGTGATCCTCCGGGCTGCGGTACAGGTCGGCTTGGAGAAGACGCTGGACCAAGTCGGGGCGGTCGCGCTTTAGTAATACATCCACGGCCGTCTCAATGGCGAGGTGGGCCAAGTTTTCGTCGATTCCCACCGCATTGGCCAGAAGCCAGGCTCTTTGGGTCACATAGCCCGGTTCGCCGTTGAACTCTCGGTGGCCCACAAAATCGGCCCCCCAGTACTCGTTGTGGGCAAGCCATCCCAAAGCAAAGGAACGCTCGGTGCGGCTCCAGGAGTAGGGACGGAGATCGCTGAAGGTATAGTGGGTGTCTTCCGAGCCGTCAGGCCAGCGGGAAGGCTGAGCCACGAACACTGCGAGATGGGCGAGATCCGAAGCGATGGCGCCGTAGTCCCTATTCAAGGGATCCGGAACTTTGGGAAAGGCCCGCTGGGCGATCTCCAAATGTGCGAGGGGGTTAAATCCTAGCGCTGCCGTTGTCACGAGACAGCACACCCAGGCTAAAACAAGGAGCTCTTGTCTTCTCATGGCGGGGTCCTCCTTTCCGGAGATTCGGTACGGACGCAAGGAGGGTGCCGCTTAATCGTGCGGACAACTCGCCGCCGAATGATCGTCTGTGACTACACTGGTACCCCCCGTGTCCGTTTGTTGGATCTCCCGCCGATACCTACCATTAGAGATGAGACTTACATTCAAGTCAATCTTTTTGTTGATTGAAATGGAAAAGGAGGCGTCCATCCGGTTAAAGGCTCCAAGTTGGGCTCGAGGGCGCCGACGTCCGGACGCAAGAGCATGTCGGGAGCTGGAGGAGCAAGGGGAAGCGCTTCGGGACTGGATCGGGCAAATCGAGGGGAAGTGGAAAGTCGAGGGACGGTGGAAGAGAGGGGGCGGTACGGTTTGCGGAATCGCTGCGGGAGGCGGAGCGGCTGCGGCGTCGGATCCGGGAAGCGATCGAGGTACTGGAGGGGGTCCGGACCCAATGGGCGCTACTGTGCGTGGTCCACAATCTCAGGAAGCTGTTGAGGCTGTGGCAAGCGAAGATATTCCGGCTGGCGACCGGCTAAGAGGAAAGGCCGCAACGGTGGTCTACCCGGGCCGATCGGAAGCCGGCCGGGCCGCCGGGTGGGATTTTGAGGCGGCGCGGGGAACTAATGGAATTGTCTATGAACTGTCGGCAGTTACGGCAATCGACGCCGTTCGCCGGGAAGCCCAGGCTTCTCGAATCCGTCCGCTCCGTCGGCCCGCCGCCTGGGCTGCAGGGAATCCATCCACGAAGGGCACGAAGGTGCACGAAGGTTCTCCTTCCGTGCGTCTTCGTGCGCTTGTGTGTTAGGCCACGGGCTGAGGTGGGGGGATCAGGAGAAGACGGGGGCAGGTAGCGTACTCGTCGTCGCATCCGTAGATTTCGGGTAGTGCGTCGCTAACTCGAGAGACCGCCGTCAGGCGCGGACGCCGCCTCCCGGCGCTGTGTGAAGGCCGCGAGGGAAAGGTTTCGCGAAAAGTGCGCAATTCGCGAAAACTGCGAAAGACGGGCCCGGTCTTTTCGGGTTAGACTGCTCTTCCAAGGCCGATGTCGGACGATCTTCACAGGAGGGAGAGCCGTGGGAACCGAATCCCGTCCAGGTACCGACGACGGCGATACCGGCGTTCGGCGGGGGTATGAACGTGGGGCGACAACATTTGCGAACCGACGACTTCCATTCGGAGAGGTCACCGTCGGTAGCCTCGAGAGAGGGATACGGGCAGCGAAGAGCCGGGAGCCGGGCGGTCGTCAACGGCTGGTAACACTTTTCTTGTTATCTCTCCTAGCGGCACCATTACGAATCGCGATGTACCTGCATCCCACGTCGCGGGCGGTTACGGCTCGGCTGAAGGACGAAGCCGGTCGACTGAAAGGGCTCTCTGTCGAAGACGCCTCTGGTCATGAGGTAGACCTCTTACGAGAGGAAAACGTAGGTAGCAGGCTCTTGGTCTATTTCTCTCCGGAGGGTCCCACCTGCCGGAAGTTGCGGAAGACGCTCTTGCAACGGGAGGCTCCATGTCCCGCGTCTTGAGTATCCGTGCAGCCACTCCCTGCCAGCGTCCAGGGCTTTGCCGGCAATCTCTCCGAAAGTGCTGTGTTCTGCTATTGCAAACGGACGCTCGCTCAACTGATTCGCCGGCCGGTTGTTCCAATCCCGGTCTTGGTGATGCTGCATACGTCGATTGTCCGGATGCTGCTTGGTCCTGCAGATCGGGACGTCTGGGAAGAGTTCGTCCAGTCGGCTTTAACCCGGGGGAAGGAGTCGGAATGAGCCCTACACAGACGGCATACCCGACGCCGATACGCTCGGCGGCGACTCTTGAACTCTTGCCTGCGTCCACAACCACCCTTCTGCCGAGTTTTGACTCGGACTTCATACAAACCCACACCCGTGCGTTTTCGGTTTCGAAGAGCGGCGGACAGAGGTTGAGCCGCGCTGTTGACCCGTTGTTGAGGAAACGCTTCTTGTTCAGCGCAAATACTCCAGCCCCGGAAATCACGCGGCAGCGATTGGAGAGAAAGGGCGGCGAAGTGAGGTCGCCATGGGGGTTCACACCGGTTCCCCTCGGTCCTCGTAATCAGTGGAGCGTAGAGCCGGCGCGTCGGTGCGCGGCCGGCCGACAACCGTGGTATTTACAACTACACGTAGTTTCGAGGACAGCCGTCGAGCCCAGGGGAGGCCGCTTTGGCGAGGCTGTGCACCCGAGCCCGTGCCGGTACAGGAGGGGGCGGGATTGCGGACCCGGCCGGAGGCCGGCGTCGGCCAAGTATCGTGATGCCGGCAAAACCGAGCTATCCCCTTTCGGATCTCCGTTTGTTCGCGGCGCGCTTCTCATCTCGCGAGACATAAAGGCGACGAGATCGCCTCCGATTGCTCGCTGGCTGTTCGTCCCGATAACCGTCGGAAGGGTCGAAAGAAAGAGGCAGGTTGGAGTATGAAGCAAGTGACGGTCCTTGTCCTTTGTTGTTTTGTGATTATCGCCAGTGTAATGGCGTCCCCGATACGTGACGGGCGCGGGTATCCCGATGTCGGCACTCGAGTCAAATCAAACGTCCCGCGGGTCAGCTTCCTATCTTGCGGTGCGGCTGCCGGCTTCACGGCAGGCATTGCAGTCGGCATCGTGACGCCTTGTTCGATCATCTGTGCGGTGTCCGCCTGGTACCTCGTGCCGGTCATTTCCTACACGTGTGGAAGTCAAGGGAGGAAGATGTGACAACTAAGAAAGACATGCTCAAACGTCTCACGGAGCGACCGGTCCTCGCCCGGATTCTCGGGGTTTTGGTCCTTCTTTTGGCCTTTTACAACTATTGGCGCACCCACTAAAAGGTGCCCGCTTGGGACACGGTTCGAATCGACTGCAACGGAATCGGGAGGCTGAGATGAGTAATGCGAAGACGTTATTGTGTAGGTTCGTGTCCGCCTGCTTGATTGTCGGCGTCCTGTTGCTTTCGGGAGTCGCCGGCGCTGCTACACCCCGGTGGTGGGGGAGCGAGTCAACAGTGGTTTCCGATGTCTCTCCGGACTGGACGGGAGAGGGTCCTACCAGGAAAGACCTCTGTGACTTCGCCCAGGGTTTCTCGGTGGGAATGGGGTTGGTAAGTCTGTTTGGGTGCTTTGCTTGTGGAGTCGTCGGCGGTGTCGTGGGGGTCGGATCGTTGATTGCTTGTTGAGCTTTCGGCGGTGACGGGCTCTGCGGACCTTGGCGAGGAGCCGTGGGA
>Ga0116188_1002084_pt1 | contig 16214 bp, 14 predicted proteins | sample AD_JPNTR2_MetaG_FD_89807 | JGI IMG/M metagenome (GOLD analysis project Ga0116188, IMG submission 89807) | Active sludge microbial communities of municipal wastewater-treating anaerobic digesters from Japan - AD_JPNTR2_MetaG | ecosystem: Engineered > Bioreactor > Anaerobic > Digestate | place...
TCTGACAGTCCAGTTAGTGGCACGCCGTTCTGGCTACGGAACGCTGTCTTGAGTTCTCCAGGTCCGGATGACAGAAAGGTGCGTCACCCTTTGGCTGAATTGTTTTCGCGGTTCTTGCGGTGGTTTCAGATTAGGAGATGACTTATGTGGTACAAATGGGCGATAGCCGATGGTAATTGGTCTGACCCTGGTATCTGGAACGAGGGTGTCGTTCCCAGTCCAACCGATTACGTTTATCTGAACGGGAAGTGCGTAACGATAGCGGGTCACGTTGCTGCTAGGTCGTTACGAGCAAACGCGGTGCCCGCTCTCGGTATAGTAGCGGGCGGCGAGCTTGTATTCGCACCGCATAGCGTCCTTGACCCCTATGGAGGTGCGGAATCGACTTGTACACAAGACCCAATAATTCAAGAGATATGCGAGTCAGATGGTACTACTGAACGGAGCTAAGCTATGTCGTGCAAATGGGCCATAGCAGACGGCGAGTGGTTCGACCCTACGATTTGGAACGATGGCGTCGTACCTGGGGGAGATGATGACGTGTATGCAAATGGAAGACGCATAACCATCCATGGTCACGCTACTTCCAGGTCGATAAGAACGAAGGCTGTCCCCGACATTGGTGTAGTCGCGGGCGGCCAGTTCCTAGTCGAATCGGGTAGCGTTCTCGGCGTCAATGGACATGAGGTGAAGCCCGGTCTCTTTCTTTACGTGGAAGTGGCCAATGTTACGGCTGAAGTGATCGAGAAGATGCGAGGACTGGTGTTCCATACTGGGAACGTACGTGACGGTCGTGGAGACGACCTCCGATGTTAATTCGATCGCACACAAGAGCCAGTAATCCGGATGCGTGAGAGTGAAGGGGTTGGTGGTTGATCGTCAAACAATCCTAGCGAGGAGACAAAGTGATGAGTCAGCAGTTAATTCCGATTGACAGTGGTCGATTGGCACGTGCATTGTCGGGCTTCATGTCACCCGATGCATTCCTAGCACACTGGATGGTAGCCTTGGCGCCTTACCGTAACTACGACAAGGTGGCCGACGTTATCATGGAATGCGCTGCCCTCCAGCTTTTGCCAAGCCTCAACCAGGTGGTGCTCGTCCCGCGTAAAGACCGGGACACTGGCAGGCCGTATCTTACGGCCATGCTAACCTGGCGTGGGATGCTGGCGTTGATCTATCGCTCTGGTCTAGTGCAGGATGTGCGGGTTGAGCTAGTCCACAAGAACGACGAGTTCTGCTACGCGAACGGCGAAGTTGTGCATCGATACGACCCGTTCGACGAAAAGCGTATCATCAACAGTCCTGAGGATATTCGCGGTGGGTACATCGTGGTGACCTACAAAGACGGGCGCGATAAGCGGTACCACTTTGTCCCGGTGGCACTCATCGAGAAGGCACGTCGCTGCGCCCGTAGTGATGAAGTCTGGTCGCGGTGGTATGCTGAGCAGGCCTACAAGACGGTGATCCGTAATGCCTTTGCCCGCCAAGTTATTCCAGTCGATCCAGCAGTCCAGATGCAAATGACCCGAGTGTTCGAGAACGAGGACGAGCTTCTTGGTAATGACCCGTCGCGGGTGGAACCGACTGCGGCTCCAGCTATCGCGGCTGAACCAGCGGAACACGACACAAGCAGGATGGATTACTACGCCGATAGGATCGTGTCAGCGGTGGAGGTTGACGAGGTGACCGCCATTATGGCCGAGGCGAGGGCAGACAAGAACCTAACGATTGAGGAGCGAAACAAGATTCTGACCGCCTGCATCAAGCACAAGCGGGTACTGCGCAATGGCGATGATAAACCCCAAGACTCTGATGAATAGGAGACAGTTACCATGGCGTCGGATGATTTGCGGATGTACAAACAACAGTAATGCACTCGTTAACGTGGTCAGTATTATGGCTCCAATGACGATAAGGAGTGATATCGTGCAGTCGCTTGACGAGTTGGTCCGTTCCGTGCGTGGCAATGGCCTTGGTCAATCATATCCCGATCGCTACAACGTATTCCACCATTGCATGCTGTGCTTGGACGTGGGTAAACAGCTTGGCAAAAGTAAGCGAGTGCAGTTAGAGGCCGCTATCACGTCGATCTATGGTGGTGATGGTGGCCTTGCCCTTGTAGGTCTTCCACCTGCCACACGTGCTGAAAAGAAAGAGGCTGAATGTCTGCGCGGTCTGGTATCTGCTTTGGAGCGCAAGGCTTTTCGTAAACAGGATTCCCCTGAGCTTCAGCTGCTCAGTCCCTCTATGATAGCCAAGTACGTGCAGCGCATTCGGCGTTCTGGCGGCTGGCATGTGCGTGTCGAGTTTATTGACAAGGTAAGGGACTATGTACAGGCCATTCGAGACGAGATGACACCCGTCGAAGAGGGGGCGGCACTGTGACTAATCCCTACATTCTGCAATTGCCACGGTCAGGGCAGCAGGTTATTCGCGTATCCAAGGGACATGCGCTGATTGAGACTAAGGCATTGCCGATTGGCGTCAGTAGCCATCGGCAGTACATCGGCATAGGATGCCACGACCGGTTCATCGTATGGAATCGAAGACGACGGCGGGCACGGCGTGTGCGCATTGGCATGGACGTACCGGAGATCGTTTGCTATACACGTGACACCAAGGGACAGGAAAAGCCGTTGACCACGTTCGTCTTCGCCTCTGGTGATAACGTGTACAGGCTGTACATGCGAGAGATGACTGTGCGCTGTAGCCTGCATAACGTTCATCCTCTTTTTGTGACTGGCATTGGAGATAAGTATCCCACACTGGCCTTTTCGCAGAAATGCAATTCTATCATGCTATCGACGAACGACGTGTCTGGTGTGCGTCGTCTCGATAGGAATCGGAGGCGGTTCATGTTTGCTGTCGGCAACCGTACGCATACGTTCTATGGGGCGCACGATTGCGTCATCTGCTACGAACCTGCTACACGGCAATATGCTAAGGTTAGGGTTCCTGGGTTAGTACGTGGTGGTACTGGCATCCATGGACGTGTGGTATGGTGGTCATGGGATCGCAAACTGTACGTGGTACGATGCCAAGGGGATGTGATCGTAGTGGATTTACCAGGTGTTCCCAAGTGTGCGGTGGCCAACCGGGATGGCAGTGTGATTGTGGCATTGGAGAATGGCTTGATCGGCGTGGGACAGGAACACTGGTTACAATGGGCGTGGCTTGGCTCGCCTGCAACGTGTGTGTATGCCAGAGATAATCTGGCGATTATTGGATTGCGCAATGGAAATGTCCACGTGTTGAACTCTCGCTTTTTGAAGGATGGCCTATATGGTGAACTCACGGCGCAAGGGAAAGACTGGTGAATTGGATGCCTGCAAGGCAATCAAGGAATGTCTTGGCGTGGATGCCAGACGTGGCGTCCAGTATTGCGGAACGCCCGACTCACCAGATATCGTCACGTCACTGGAGGGTGTTCACTTTGAGGTGAAGCGTACTGAAAAGGTCAGCCTATGGGAATGGATTGACCAGGCCACCAAGGAAGCGGGGGACAAGATTCCAGTGGTCCTGCATCGTAAATCGAGATGTGAATGGGTGGCCGTCGTGCCACTTAAGTTTCTGCCACAGTTAGCCAAGTTACTGACTGAACGTAAAGAACAACCATGCGAAAAACCAGACGCGCCATTGTTGATATGCCATGGGATCAGCTAATCGAGTACGCCTTATCCTGTAGCTCTATCAGTCCTGCCGTGTTATCTGCCATTGACAAGGCGATGCGGCGTGAATTGCGCCAGGGAAGGGTGTCGTATTCAAAGCTGGTAGAGGATATCTCGATCTTGCCGCTACCGGATGCCATACGAGAACACTTGAAGCTAATGCTGGAGCTGGAACATAAACATGGAACCAGTCAGACTTAGGCCATATCAAGAGGAGGCTGTGAGACGTGTTTGGGAATCGCTGGAGAACTTCAATGCTGTGCTACTTGTCATGGCTACAGGCCTTGGCAAATCGGTCATCTTTGCAGAGGTGGCACGCCGTGCGGCACGGCTTGGCAAAGTCTTAGTGCTTGCCCATCGGCAAGAGCTGGTGTACCAGGCTATGCAGCATCTCAATGACCTTCAGCCGGGCCTTGAGATGCGCGAAAGCCGTGACGCTACTGGTGACCTGCGGACAAGCGTTACTGTTGGTTCCATTCAGTCCGTGGTCTCCAGGGGACGACATACCAAGCTGGATTACGGGGCCTACTCACTGGTGATTATTGATGAGGCACACCATGCCCCAACGGCTAGCTATGCCAAGATCGTTTTGCGCTGTCGGGAATACGGCGTGAAGATTCTTGGCGTGACGGCTACCCCGCATCGGTCTGACAAGAAGGCGTTAGGGGCCGTCTTCGATGCTGTGGCGTATGAGTACAACATCGTTGATGCCGTGAAGGATGGCTGGCTAGTGCCGATCATGCAGGCCTTCATCACGGATATCGATGTGCAGTTTGACAACATCAAGATCAAGCGTGGTGACTACGATGAGCAAATGCTATCTGATGTGTTGAGCGAGGAAGCTAATCTACACGTCATGGCACGTGTTGCATTGGATGCTGCCCCCCGTGGTCCCGTGCTAGCATTTTGTTCCAATATCCGACATGCTCGCCTCTTGGCTGATGTTGTCAATCGGTATGCCCCAGGCAAGGCGGTATCCGTAGATCAAGAGACACCACTACGTGATCGTCACTTGTTTGTGGAAGGCTTTAGGGATGGGGCTATTCCCATCCTGTGCAATTGCATGATCGCTACTGAGGGTTTTGACTGCCCCCCCATTGCCAGCATCATTATTGGCAGGCCGACACGGTCATTAGGATTCTGGCTCCAGATGGTAGGACGTGGCACACGTACGCTGCCTGGTACGATTTACAACCTGGACGATGCGGAGGCACGCCGCAAGGCAATCGCGAGCAGTAAGAAGCCACACTTGGTGGTGTACGATCTGTACGGAGCGCACTGCAAGCGTGCCCCAGTGAACATGTCGGATATCTTCACTGGTGATCTGACTTTGCCAGATACTGCTAAACTGAAGACGTGGGTGGAATCGCAGCAACGTCCGGTTAGCATGGACGAGATAATCGAGCAGGCGGAACGCATTCGGACTGAGTCCATGATGCGGCTGACGCTTGGACGTCAGAATATCCGGGCTGCTAAGGTGCACTACAAGACAAAGTATGCCGATCCGTTCACGATACTAGATATACTACCGTCAGTGTCAGCATCCCCCGAAAAGCCCACCCCATGGCAGATGTCTGTCTTGGAACGGTTTGGCGTGGAGGATGGCAAAGTCAAGACACGCGAAGATGCTGACCGGCTCATCTCTGAGCTAACCGACAGGGAGCGCAAGGGACTGTGCACCTACAAGCAGATGCGCTTGCTGATACGGCACAAGATACCGCGTGAGGTGGTGGCACAAATGACAAAGCACGATGCGTCACGGCTGACGCGAGCTTTGTCACGTGGTAATTGGGTGTACTTTGCTGGCGAAAAGCCGCCCCGTAGCCTCAAGGCCTTAGAGCAATGGAGGCAATCAGGTGGCCAGCAATGACGCATTGGACTGCTCACCAGAGCTTCAGAACATACTGTCACGCCTCAAATGCGTGAAGCGGAGTGGCAAGCGGTTCATGGCTCGCTGCCCATGTCATGACGACACTGTGCCGAGCCTGAGCCTCTCCGATGGCCATACCGGGGTACTGATAAGATGCATGGCAGGATGTGAGCTGGAGGACGTGATTACTGAGCTTGGCCTACGATGGGAGGATATCTTCTACGACAAAGGGCGTGAGCGGATTAACAGACGCGAGGTAGCCCACTATAACTACGTTGACGAGCATGGCGAACTACTATATCAAGTAGTCCGCTACTATCCGAAGACATTCCGGATTAGGCGTCCGAACGGTGATGACTGGCAGTACGATGGCAAGTCTGTGCGGCGGGTGTTGTATAACTTGCCGCGTGTTATCAAGGCTGTGGAGTCGAACGAGATCGTCTGGATTGTGGAGGGGGAAAAGGATGCTAACAAGGCAACACGCATGGGGCTGTGTGCCACTTGCATTGCTGGCGGGTCATCGTCGCCATGGCTGGATTCCTACTCAGACTTCCTCGATGGTGCGGAAGTAGCACTAGTACCTGATGCCGACGCGCCTGGCAGGACGTTCATGTGGAACGTCGCGCGTGCTCTGCTGTTTCGAGCGCGTAGCATCACAATCATCGAGCTATTTCCCAATCGTGACGACGGGGCAGATATCAGTGACTGGCAAGGTACTCTGGATGATCTGCTTGTCCTGTACTACTCTTCCGTGCCGTCATCGATAAGACTGTCATTCTCCAAGCATGACGGGTGAGGTAACGAGCCTCTGCCTCTCTTCCTTCCTGAAGGCCGCCTCTTTTTCTTTGGTTCTGGCCTTTTCCATGGTTTCCAGGGGGCTGCGTGCTTTCTGTTGATATTGCTTGCGGAACCTCTCCACGACATCGTAGAGTGCCACTGCCCGTTGCGTTTCGGGCGGCGCTCCGGTCGCGGCGAATGGCGCTTCATATAGTCTCCCTCCCGGCATATTGACAATCTGATCCTTGAGTACCTCTAACGCCTCATTGATACGTTGCAGTTCGAGATCGTACTTGCCAAACTTCACGCCGGACGAAAAGTCGATTGCTCGCTGCAACGGCGTCTTGTCGCTGTCGAACAATCTGCTCACGTAGGCTACCATCGAAGACGCGGGGAACAAGTCGATTGCGGTCTGGACTACCCGCTTATCAACAGGAACGTTGATCCCAGTCTTCGATAGCAGTGACATGACCTTTTCGGCGGGCAGGCCAGTAAACGGCTCTTCACCAGATGCGAACGTGATGGCAGTCCGAATGAATGGATGCATCCTTCCCAAGATGTTGGTCGTGGTCTTGGCAAGGGATGGCGATATCAAGGCCACGTCTTGGATAGGCAAGCCAAGGGACTTAATCACCACCGTCTTGCCGTCCTTGTCCTTGTAGAGCGGGATAGCTAACTGGTCTTGCAGCCACTGTGGCATCTGCTCGGGGTTCTGTGCCCACAATCTTCCTACCGCCCAGGTCGTAGTAGCCGGTCCGGACTTCCAGTCCAGCAACATCCGCGGCACCATGTAGCCAAGGTTCTGCCGTAGCCACGAGTAGAACATCACCGTCGGTCTAATCCAGCGTTTCTCAGTAGTGGAGAGGCGTGCGTAGTTGTAGAGCACCCGATCCACAACCTCTTTGGCCTGCGACGGCGTCATGCCAGCTTCGCGGGCGGCGGCATAGACTACCGCCCTTCCAGCACCCTCTACCCACTTGAAGGCATTGTTTCCAGCCTTGATGAGCGGATTACGGGTTGGATTGAGGGTTAGGAAGTCCCGTACGCTCCCAGCCTCAGACTTAAGGGCACCGGCTATCGGAGACAGGACTTCAGCCGCACCGGTAGGCCGATAGACAATCGGCTCCAATTGTTCCATCAGTCCGCCAGCCGTCTTGGGCATGCCTAGCACGACATCCTGGAATGATGCCGAAGAACCCAGCACCCCATGCCTAATCATCTCGTTGATGTAGGGTATGCCGTCGATATCCCCGTTCACCATCTTGGGGATAATCTCTTTGAACGACTTGAAGTACTGTGCCGTGCTGTACGGGGCATCTGCCGTAGCTCCCATCAGCGTGTTGGTGTAAAAGTTACGGACGTGGAACGCCAGCCTAGGCACCGTCATCCAGCTACGATATGTGCTCGTGATGCTATTAAGTGCCTCTTCGATTGGCAGCGACACCCGATTCTCTGGCAGCAGCACCGATAGCAGGCGGGATGCACTGTTGACCGCGCTCTTCGGAACGTGTAGGAAGTCTGCCGCATCCTGGAGGGTGATGCCTGCGGAACTGAGTTTGGTTGCCAGGTCCGTGTTGTCCCGCAGTAGCCCCTGCACAAGGGTGTTAAGGCCATCCTCCAAGAGTTGCGACTCTTTCCTGCGTCCGCGTGGAAAGCGGATGCTATTCCATGCATCACGGAGGGTGACCAGATTCTCTTCGCTGGCAATGCCCAGCAGGTTAGGCTTGGGCTTCATGGCTATGGTGGCAGCCTGCTTCAGTAGCTCATGAACGCCAGACATTGCCGCAATCGACTCTGCCATTGCCGTCATGTACTTGTAGTGGTTCTCAAGTACATCATTGGCGAAGAAGTTAGGCAAGTCGTCCGCCTGGAGCCGTTTCAGCATCGCGCCAGATAAACCCCTATCTTGCAATGCGGCCTTGGCGATTATCCTGGCCTCATCTTCGCCGACGTTCAGCTCACGGGCAAAGTATTCTACCGCATCGTTCAAGGTGGAAAACTTCTTGGGGTCAGTGACGAATGCGGTTTTGACTGCCTCTGACGTGATGTGCGGCTCGGCATAGCGTTTCAGCAGGTACTGCTGCAACACACTCTGCCGCTTGGCAAACGACGGATTTCTACCTAGCTTGACATCTACGCCGTTCTCTTTGAGCCAGCGTTTCGCAAGAGATACGGCATTATTGTACGACAACGGCGACAGCTTGATGTACTGTGATGGGTCCGATGGCGGAGCAATGTGCAACACCTCTGTCGGATCGACCAGAACCGGCTTCTCGCCCACAGTGGGCAGGACGGCTAGCTTGCTATCCTTGGTTCCTATCACACGTCCAAATACATCCTTGCCGCGTACGTAGTCCCCGTACAGGTATATCTTGCCGTTCGGCGCTTTGAACATCAGATCGTCAACGCCGTACAGTCCACGTGCTACACTCGGTCCGTACTTCCTGAGAATCGGGTCGTGAGATGCGGCATTGATGGTAACCACACCACCCGGAATATGCCTGAACTCAGTGATCCTAGGCTGCTGCTTTTGTGCCTGTGCAATGGTGCGGCCAGCCCCTGCTGGTGACAGTACCGGTCCGATAGGTGTGTTCGGAGAATACCGCGGGAAGTAGGCCGACGTGATAGGTTCGATCTTGGATACTGGTAGGCCTAGCCGTAAGGCTTCCTCGCGTACGGCGTCCACACTGTCAGCCAGAAACCGCTCTACGACGGTTGTAGCTTCCTGTACGAAATCGACCATCCCCTTATCGATTGGTGAACCAGCAAAGATTTTCTGTGCCAGCTCGACGTACCGTTTGTTCTCGTCACCAGAGAATCGCCGACTGTGCTCAGCGATATACGTCATCACGTCCTGGAATGACTTGATACCGGTGGCATTATTGCCAAGTGTGGCCAGCTCATGGTACTTGGCGAACATGTCGGCTACGGCACCCATCTCTGCCTGTGCAGCAGAATGCAGGTCAGATAGCCCGCCGATCGTGTTGCGTGCCACTTCGACGGCACGCTGCGCCCCGTATTGCTCAGTCTTGGCCAGCGTATCCTTGACAGTCCAATCGAAGATGTTGCGGATCACCCGCACTGGAGCAATTCCCTGTGCCGCCTCAAGGATTTTGCCAGCAGTCTCAGATTGAAACTCCAACGTTGGCAGGCCTAATGCCCTTCCGATACCGACGGGCGCCAGGCTGAAACCCCGTAATCCAGCCTGCATCTCTTGTGCCCGTCCCAGCATACTGGCCGCTGGCAGGTGGCCGATCGGAGACGTAGCGTCACGGACTGTCCTTGCAATCGTCGGCAGCGCCTGGAAGAATCCACCAACCGAACGTACGTCACGATGGGCAACGGCATCACGTAGCTTGGTTACCAGGCCTTCGGCAGCACGTGGCGATAACGATGCCGTGTACTGTGCCGCTGTCTGAATCGCTTCCTCTGGTGCTCCAGCATTGCGGAGGATATTGGTCGCTAGTGTAGGTAGATCAAGACGTGCCACCTCTGCGGGAGCTAGCTTTTCCAATGCGTCCCTGGTGATTGCCTTGCCCGTTGTGATAAGGGCTTGCTCGGACAATTGGCCTAGCCGCGCCGCCTCACCAGACATGCGGAAGGCCGCTTCACCAGCCTTTGTCAATGTCCCAATGCGTGGTACGTACGGCGGGAATGCTGCCACCTCCACTGCAAGTCCCAGTACGTCCAGCACGGCATCAGCCGGATCGGTCAGCGGGTGGAACCCGATCTTGTTCTTTTTGGCACCCCATCGTTCCAGTACCTCACGGCCACTGATGTGGTGGTCTGGAATCTTAATGCCGAGCTTCTTCTCGTAGATCGGCTTCAAGATCGATTCCGAGAACGGCAGCATGAACGTGAGCTGAGACAGATCGCCAGCTAGAATACCCCGCATTGCCGCCCCGGGCTTGTCCAGTACGTTGGCGGCGCTTGCCAATAGTGATAAGCCAGAGCCTGCCGCGGAGCGAATGGCATCGACGATGCCCCGCATTTGGGTGGCTGGTAGCTCTTGCTGTCTGGTTCCTCCAAGGGCATGATCGAGGACTAGTAGGTCGCGTGCATCCGCCTTTTGCCGAATGCCAACCCCGTACAATCCCTTGAACGGGTCATTCGTGATGTCTAAGGTACGAAGAGCCGTGCGCTCAATGGGGTCTTCGGTCTCCGTATCGCGTCCAATGGAAACACGCGGAACAGTAACGCTTGGGATGATTGGCGTGGGTAAGATGTCCGATATTCTCATTGCGCTAACATCCCCAATGTGCGAAGTAATTCTGCCGTGCGCCTCTTATCCTCTTCGATTAGCTGGTCACGTAGCTGCTGCTGGCGTTGCGCCCATTGCTCTAGCTGCACACGTCGGGGTGCCCATTGCTGAGTGAGGGCTGCGTTCTCCGCATTCAGTCTTAGCCAGTACTCGTCCATGGGACTCAGTGTGGGTTGCACTGGTTCCAACGGTAGCGGTTGCTCTTCCTCACGCTGTGCCATCAATTGTGGCAGCAGGTGTTGCGCTAGGACTGCCATGCCGATTAGTGCCGCTGTACCAAGCAGTGCCTTGCCTCCACCCTTGGCTCCCTTGACCTTTCCTACCATTTTCTCAAGTGCTTCTTTTGCACCAGTAGCTGCGCCCTTAAGACGTTCTCCCATGGTACCCACCGTGCTCCTAGCTGTAGCTGTAGCTTCTTTTGCACCAGTAGCTGCGCCCTTAAGACGTTCTCCCATGGTACCCACCGTGCTCCTAGCTGTAGCTGTACTTTCTGGTGCTCTCGTGTATCCCAATAGCCTTCTTTCTGGTGCTCTCGTGTATCCCAATAGCCTTGGAGTAAGAGGATAGAACTCAGCCTCCTCGACGTCCCAAGGCGGTAATGCACCTCCACCCGGCGGTGCTGCACTAGGTCCACTCCATCCGATATACCTTGCGGTGTACGCCCCACCAGGTGCGCTCGTTCCTGTGGTCCCGCCACCCAATAGCCTACGTCGCATTGGGATTAACTGCGTGCCTGGAGTTGTTGGTGCACTAGCCCCCTGTCCAGTAACGCTCTCGACAAGAATCTCTTGCGTTCCCTTCCTGGGTGCTTGTCCGGCGGCGCCCTGACTTGTGCTGGTAGTTGGCTCCCCGGGTGGTGGCGCTGCTTGAGCGGCGGTTACCGCTTCCACAAGACGTTGCTTGGTCCGTCCTTTGCCTTTAGCTTTGGGCTTTGTCTCTGCGGGTGCCGTTGGTTTGGGTTGTTCTGGCTGTTGCGTCGCTGCTTGTTGCTTTCCCTGAGCAGTTGCCTTTGTTGCGGCCTCGCGCAATGCCTTGGCCGCGCGTCCTACTAACTCTGGATATTGGGCGTGAAGTTCTCTAACCTTTGGTCGTGTACCACGGTTCTCAATAATCTGCTGTGCTATGTCACGTACTTCACCCGTGTACTTACCAGCCTTGAGCTGCTTTCCTACATTGTTCTCATAGCACTGAATGTCCGCCTGTAGCTTAGCGTACGCGCTTAATGCCGCTTTCCTGTCCTCAAGTGGCCTACTCGTATCACGTATCACGCTCAGTAAGTTATCAGCCTGAGAGTGAAGTTGTCTAACTTGGAACGGCAACGGTTCTTTGCCAATGGCCTGCGTAAGCTGCCGCTCCACACCTTCCGGCGTTTCTGCCGCTCTCTGCCGTTCTACAGGAGTTCTCGCAAGGGTCTCGTTAATCGCACCACGATTGGCTATAGCCGTCAGTAGATGTGGCACAGCAGGGTGTTTCGCTCCGTGCCGCTTGACAAAGTCATCGATGGTTATTCTTCGTCGTCTTCGTCTTCCTCGTCTTCTTCGTCTTCGGCCCTCTAGGACGGCTACAACATCGTCCCATGTACCTGGTGGGTACGTCTCCCTCATTTGTTCTAGACTTTTGATCGCTGTGTATGCTGCACGAGCGTCTCCTTTTACGGCCTCTAGTTCTGCTGACTGTGCCACGTTAGTTGCACCCTTGGCATGGCGTAGCAATTCACTACGAATGGCACCAGCCATTCCTGATTCCAGGGCATCCTGCTTGTTATAGACCTTGAGTAATTTGTTGACGTACTGCTCTACGGGCATGCTCTGCCGATATTCCGGGGAAAGCAAAGCGTCAGCCGCCTTTCTAATGGATTCCTCTCGTTCGGTCACGCTATAGGCTGGATTGGAAATCGCGTTCTTAATGATCCGCACAAGTTCCATCACGCCAGCCACGTCATCCGGATTATTCCATTCCAGTCCTGCAGACGCTTCCCCATGTCCGCGTACGGATAGCCCTGCCCCCGCTACCTCTTTCCTAGACATGCGTTTGACCATGCTTCACCTACCGCCCCACAAATGGCGCTAATGATTCACGTAACATCTGAGCCGTATTCTGGAATGTTCTGTTAGCCTCTTCCTGCTGCTGAAGCCATGCCGCACGCTGCAAGGCCCGCCTACGTGCTGCATCCTCCTGCCATGCCCGTAATGCCATGTTGTAAATCTCTGGCTCTTGCAATAGCACGTTCCGCAATGCATCGGCAATCTCTATGGCCGCTAATCGCTCCGGAGCCGGGAATGCGTTCACGTTCTGCCCGCCAGCATTGACCCTAACGTCCTCTGGCCTCACTCGCGGTTCTGGAGGCGGAACAGGTTCAGCAGTAGTGCCTGTTCCGCCACCACCTCCAGCCATTGCGCTGAATCCAGCCCCTGCTAGTGGCGCCCCTATAGCTGCTACCCGCTGCAATGCCGGGGCTGGCGTCATGAATGGCACAATGGATGCCGCGCCACCTACTAGCTGCGGCGCCAGCGATTGCTGAGTGGTGGTGTAGCTAGGGAATGCAGCCTCAGCCGCGGCGTTGGCGATCCCAATGTTGTCAATGGCATCTAGCCATTGGCGAATCGTGTTCTCGTTGGATACGCCAAATGCCCCCATACCGTAATCGATAAGGCCAGCCAAATCGCCAATCGCTTCGACAATTAACCATGCTGGTATAGCCATACATCACCTCTGTAATACCCCTAGTAATGCCTGAATCGCCGCCTCTCGTTGCCCTGGTGGTAAGCTCATTATCTGATTACGTATCGTGGCAATTGCTCTAGCGTACTCTTGTTCTAGCAGATCACCAGCCCGCGGTTCCGGTTGCTTAAACGCTGCGCCAGCCGCTGCTGCTGCCTCACCCATGCCTGCCGTAGCCCCGGCTACCGACGGCCACTGTGGCATGGCCTGCGGCGCCTCAGCCTCCGGTATGTTGGTCGTAGCCATGCGCTGCTTAGCTAGGTCAGCCAACGCGGCTTCGTGTGCCATCTGCTGTCTTGCCGCTATCGCCATCGGGACTGCGCCCATCCCAGGGAACGCCTGAGCATAGACGCCAATCGGCATCGGTTCGACGCCTCGCCTCTCCCAATATGGTGACATCTGCATCGCAGATGCTACTGCCTCTGGAGTGATGGGTATCCCGTTGGCCCGATACATCCTTAGGATGCGGCTAAAACTCTGGGGATGCATCTGCATCCGTTCGTTGTAGCGTATATTTGCTGCGTCTATTGCGTCCTTCACAGCTTGGCTTAATTCTGGCAGTCTGCCATAACGCGGTGTGTTGTCCATTGGCGATACCCTACTTGTGATTGGGAGTTCAGGTGGATTAGGTGGTCGATTATTCCGCGGCTGCGGTACCGGTACCTGCACTGGTGGTGGTGTGCTAGGCAACGGCGCGGTTAAGTCCGGCGCCGTAGCAGTAGGCGCCGGTTGTTGCGGTTGTTTAGGTGGTGCCGCTGGCTGAGGTGGTTGTGTCGGTGGAGGCGGAGGTGGTGGAACGACTGGTTGCTGCGGTGGCTTAGGTGGCGGCGGTACAGGCGGCTTCTGTGCCTGCGGTTGTGCGGGTTGGACAGGTAGTTGCTGTCCCGCCGGTTGCTGGGGTACAGGTTGTGCTGGTGGTGCTGGTGGTGTGGGCGGTGGTTGTGCCGCGGGTTGTTGAGGCGCGGCTTGCGGTTGTGCAGTACCAGTCGGCTGAGGTTCCCGACGTGGAGGGATTGGTGATACTGAAGCTGGCACTGAATAGAGTGTTGTTATCAGAGGAGGTGGCTTGTCAAGATATGTGTTCCATCCTCCCCACGGCATTGGGTCCAGTCCTTTACTCCGCATTTGGTTGACATACAATGTCCACGGAGACCACCCGGTTTCCTTTTGTACCCATTGCTCGACACGTTTCGCCTCCTCTGGCGTCATTGTCTGAATAAAGTCATCACGCAATGGTATGCCAAGCGCTCGCGCCCATGCTACTGCATCGCGCAGTGACATCTCGTACGTGTACTGAGGCACATCATAATCAGTCCACTCCCATGGTGGAAGTGTACGGACTACCTCTTCTGGTGTAAGCTCACGTGGTTCGGCACTTCCACTTGGCGCTGGTTGCTGAGCCGCGGGTTGAGCTGACGGTTGTGGTACCGGTGGTTGTGGAGGTGGCTGAGGTGGTGGTGGTGCTGGTGGTTGCTTGGGCCTCGTCCATTCCTTAAACGGCAGTTGCTTAACCTCATACACTCGTTTATTGCCGAAGTCTGCCGGGTTGTATGGTACAAACTCACCATTGTCCAAAGGTGTAATGTTACGCAAGGCCTGCATCTGGTTAACATACAAGTCCCACGGCGTCCACTTGCCAGCCTGCCGAAGTACCTCTTCTGCGTCCCTTATCGACATACCCTCGCGCCATAGACCATAGCGCTGTGCCCAGTCCTTCGCATCCTCCATGGCCTGAGCACGTGTGTATGCCGGTACATCGGGGTATTTCAGCCGCTCCCATGGCGGAAGCTGCATAATCTGTTCACGTGTAAGGGTACTCGCCATCACCATCTGCCCTCATCACAACGTTGGTCTTCCCATAGTGCCTTGTACGGTATAAAGCAGCCACACTTATCACACCAGTCGCCACTGCGATAGTCGCACGTCAAGCAGGCATTAAGTCTCTTGGCTAACTCCGGCACAATCGTGATCGGTTCATTGACCACTACATGATGCCATAGTGCCTTGAGAAACTTGACTACTAGCCTAATCATACGCCCCTCGACGGTGCAATTACAAGTTCACCTTCGACAAATACTCTGTCATACGTAGGTGAGTATAAGTACCAGGTAAACTTGCCAGGATTGGCAAACTTATCACCAGACGCAGTAACTGAAACTACCGTCGATCCGTCGTCCTGCGGCGTCACCACTACATTATCTCCGCCTATCGTGACTGCATCGTAGCGGTCGTTCCAGTAAACGAACGACAGGTCCGGAACATCTATCGTCACATCCCGCACCCAGATGGATGCCGTGAATGCACTATGGGCAATCGTGCGAATCTTATTTCCGTGGCCTATCGCACACTGTGCATCTGCTACCAACGGCTGAACGACAATCTGCATTGCCGCAGCGCCAGCCCATTCAGTAACGGCACCAAATGTACCGTCCTGCTTATGGGCAGAACGATCTACGTCCCATACTGCCTCAGACACGTCACCCGCGTCTATCGCATTGATAGCGTACGCAAGTAGATTACCATTGTCATCGAATACGAGCTTCTCGACCTTGGCAAGGATGGAGCCAATGTCGTCATTATCTGGCGCCACATAATCTTCGGCAGCCAACCTACTGCTAACCGCGGCATCCAACATCCCAAGTTTTGCATTATCGATCTTCTCGTCATCGCTGGTAATGTTGTCGGGTGCAGTCAGCGTTCTGATGTTATACTCCCAAATCTGTTGTGGGGTGGCAGCATTTGCACTTGCCCATTCCGAAACGGCTCCAAAGGTTCCTGCTTCTGTATGGTCTGCCCTGGCCTCATCCCAAACTGCATTGGCAATGTCATCAGGACCAAACGTGCTAACAGAAGCCCATTCATCAACTGCACCATAAGTTCCATCTGTGGTATGACCTGCTCGCGGCTCGTCCCA
>Ga0116188_1002086_pt1 | contig 16189 bp, 13 predicted proteins | sample AD_JPNTR2_MetaG_FD_89807 | JGI IMG/M metagenome (GOLD analysis project Ga0116188, IMG submission 89807) | Active sludge microbial communities of municipal wastewater-treating anaerobic digesters from Japan - AD_JPNTR2_MetaG | ecosystem: Engineered > Bioreactor > Anaerobic > Digestate | place...
CTTTTATACGGCATATCGCAGGTGCTAAAGAAGCGGTTGGGCGAGTAAGATGGAAAAATCTGCAATCAAAACACTGTTGTCCCGTTATGCCCAAGCCAAGACAGCACGCCAGGCCTGGGATAATACCTTTTCAGAGGTAGCTCGGTATGTCTGGCCGGATGCCTGCTCTGTAGTGCGGTCTGTGCCGGACGAATCTGCCGAAGGCAGAGTGCTGACGGTTGACATTTCCGACTCGACCGCCATTAAGGCTTCCGTGCGGATGACCTCCGGCATTTTTGGCTGGATGATGCCGATGGGCACGAAGTGGTTTGAGTTCAGGCCGGCTAAGGAGCAGGATGCCAACTCCAGAGATGTCCAGCGTCGTCTGGCGGCGGCTTCGCAAGTTCTGCATTCAGAGATATGGCGGAGCAACTTCCAGCGGGAGATGTTCAACACCATCCGCTCGATGGTGGTGTTCGGCACAGGCGCCATATCAGTAGAATGGCTGGATGACGGGCTTTTGTTCCGCAGCTATCCAATCGGCAACATCTTCTTTGAAGAAGACTCCAAGGGCCGGATTGACACTGTTTTTCGGAGGGAGTTTTTCACCCTGCGGCAGATGGCGCAGGAGTTTGGTGCTGATATGCTCCCACCAGACAAGCAGAGGCGGCTGGCTGACACGCCGGATGACAACGCCAAGTATGAGGTTGTGCACTGCGTTTTTCCCCGCACGGACTATGACATCACGAAGGTGGATGCCAAAGGTCAGCGGTTTGCTTCTGTCTGGCTGGATGCGGAGGCTGAAGCGGTGCTTCGTAAAGGCGGATTTGATTCCATGCCGTATCGCATTGGGCGGTTTGACCGCTCGCCCAATGAATTGATGGGGCGTTCGCCTGCGATTGAGCTTTTGCCGGACATCAAGATGCTCAATAGCATGCGGCGAACTTTCGTGATGTCCTGTGAGCTGCAGTCCTGTCCAGCCCTGATTGTGGAAGACGACAGTGTTATCGGCCAGCCTTCCACCGGCCCAGGCGATATTATCGTCAAGCGGCATGGGGCTGACGACCCCAGGCCCCTGCAGACCGGAGCCAACCCCCAGCTAACCGCCGAAGCTATTGCAGTGGAGCGGGAAGGGATTATGCAGGGCTTTTTTATGGACATGTTTGATGTGCTGGAGCGGTACCGCAATATGACCGCCTACGAGGCCTCCCGCCGCATAGAGGACAAACAGGTATTAATTGCCCCGATGATTTCAGGCCTGCAGAAGGAAATGCTGGATCCGTTAATTTTGAGGTCATTGGATTTAATCAGCAGCAAGAAGCGGCTGGCCGAGCCGGTATCGTCTGAAGACGGCCTGCAGATTGTTTATCAGGGTCGTCTGTCTTTGGCCATGAGCAACCTCCAGGCCAGTGCTATTGAGCTGACTCTGGCCAAATGGTCGCCGTATCAGGCTATGTATCCCGTTCTGGACAATGTCAATCTGGACAAGTCTTTTGTAATGTCTGCACTTAACGCCGGCGTGCCGGCGGACTGCCTGCGGAGTCAGCGTGAGCTTGAGCAGATTCGCCAGCAGGCCCAGCAGGTCCAGCAGGCACAGCAGACGGTTGAGCTGGCCGAGAAGGGTTCAAAGGCTATTCGCAACCTCTCGGGTACTTCTTTGGAGGGGCTGGTTCTATGAACGAGATAGAGGTTCGCAATCGCAAAGCCAAGCAGGCGATGGATGAATTATCTCGGGCGTACAAGACAGTTTTTTCAGGCCAAGCCGGCCAGCGTGTGCTGGCTGACATCAGCCGGTTTTGCGGTGCTGATGCCGTCAGTGCTTCAGAGTCCCAGCCGAACGCTTTGACGACTTTTTTTAGAGAAGGAAAACGCAGTGTTTTTCTGCGGATTATATGGCAATTAAACAGGAAGGAATCGAATGACTGAATTAAACGCGCAAACAAGCCAAGCCGCTGCCCAAACGGCAAGTCCGGCACAGGGATGGGTCGCAGGAGATGGGACATTTGCCAACCATCAAATGATGCCTGAAGATGTCCGCAATGTCGTGCTGTCGAAAAAATGGTCCAATGTAGCAGATATTGTTAAGTCTTATCGAGAACTGGAATCTTTTATTGGCGGACACAAGAGCAGGCTGAATATTCCAGACAATCTGGACGATTCCGCCTTAAATGAGATTTACTCCAAGCTTGGCCGGCCCGATACGCCGGACAAGTACCAGCTGCAGGCCAAAGTGCCTGAAGAGATGCAGATGGATAATCAGCTGGTGGAGCGCTTTAAGAAGTTTGCGCACGCCAAAAACCTCACCACCACCCAGTTCAACGACCTCGTCCAATTCCAGCTGGATGCTGCCGCAGAGGCCGCCAAGGCTGATGAGCAGGCACGCCTTAAGCAGATTGAGGAGGCCGCTATTGCGCTGAAGCAGGAATGGAAGGACGCTTATGCATCCAATTTCAGCACTGCCAAGCATGCGGCTGAAAAACTGGGCATTATGGATGAGCTTGAAAAACTCGGCTTGGCCGACAATCCGGCGGTGATTCGCATGCTGTATAAATTGGGCACAAAACTTTCCGAGGACACGTTGGGCGTGCGTACAAACGCACCGGCGATGTCCAGAGAAGAAGAATTGAAAAAACTGCTGGCATCTCCGGAATTCAACGACAAGATGCATCCTGGAAACCAGGCGGCATTCCGGCGATTCCTGGAGTTGCACGGCTTAACTGGACAAGCTTAATCGCCCCAGACCCTATCATTGCTGCGGCCCCGTTGTTGGGACAACCAAAGCAGCCATCGGATTAACAACATAAAAAACGAAGGAGTTTTATCATGTCTGACCCCAACTACATGGCACTTTTCTACAATGCTTACAATGCAGCCCGTCTGCATGTACCCCAGGAACGCAAAAACCCCTTTGAAGGCACGGTGACCACCGATGTTCTGCGCGGCGAACAGCAGTCGTACGACGATTTCGGCATCTCGAACCTGAAGCAGAAGACCACAAGGTTTGCGACAGTCGAAACCACCGACAATGATATGCGCAGGCGATGGCTGTTTGCCAATTGGTACTATGATGCCAAACTGGTGGACAGACAGGACAATATCGCCCTGCTGTCTGACCCCACAGGTGACTTCATTAAATCTCTTGCTTACGGCGTCGAGCGGCTGAAGCGGGGTGTAATCCTTACGGCTTTTGAAGCATCCGTCAGCGGCGGCAAAAATCCAGGCGGGACCTCTTACAGCTTCAGCAACACTGCCATCGGCAGCGGGGGTGCGGTAATCGTGCATGATACCACCTATGCCGGTGCCGCAGGCGGGACATCCAAAGGCTTGTCAACCGATAAGCTGATTTTGATTCGTGAGACCTTCAGCCGCTGGGGCGTGCCTGACGGTGTGCCCATTTATCTGGCCTGCACCTTCCGCCAGAAATCCGATCTCCTGCGTGAACAGCAGACCAAGGGCCAGAACACTTCGGAAGTTGAAGCCTTGGTTGACGGCCGCATTAACCGGTACATGGGAATCAACTTTGTTGAAACCAACGGGATTACCCTGACATCCAACGGCGACCTCGACGGTGATACTTCTGTGTTTAAGTGCTATGCCTATATACCCGAGGGCATTGTTTTAGCGACATCTCCGGCCCCCAACTTTGCTGTTGATAAGCGTGCTGAATTGGTCGGCGATACTTGGCAGATACGGGCTGACTTTGCGGCAGCAGCGATTCGCCGGAACGAAAATATGGTCATTAAGGTTGAGTGTGCCAATACTGCTTCCTAACCGAAGCTAAAGGAGGATTCTTAAATGGCAACTTATTATGGCGTAAATTCGACACAAGCAAAATCCAGCAATATGTCGGGCCAAATCAGCAAGCTTTGGCACAATCCCCTTATGATGGTATACGATAAGTATGTAGTACCCACCGGCGGGGTTGCTGCGGGATCGGACATTGTGATGGGCACAATCCCCAAGGGCGCTCGGGTGGTGGGGTTTATCTTCCAGGGCGACGACAACGGCTCGACCACTGCCACCGGTACTATCTATCTGGGGACAACGGCAGCCACGGCGTCTGCGGCGATTACAGACCTTGCCAGTGGGCCTGTAGCACTGTTCATTCCAGCTCTGGATACCTTCTCGCAGACCCCCTTGACATCCAGCACGGCCGTGTCTATCAAGACGGCCACAGGGGCTTTGGCAGCCGACGTGGTGCTGACGCTGACAACGCTGTATGTAGTGGATTAACCTAACAACCAGGCGGCAAAGCGGCACGGCGGCTTTTGACCTGCCGTGCCGCATGCTGCCGCATGGAGAAGTCTATGTCCTTGACCGATGCTAAAATTGCTGTCTGCAACCGCGCACTGGGATATATCGGTGAGCACTGGATTGATGCCAACAACACCAGCAGCAAGCCCTACGAGATGTGCGATAGGTATTACGACGATGCCATAAAAGAGGTGCTGGTTGAGCATGCATGGAATGAAGCCAAGACACGCAGCATTGTTGTGCAGGAAGCCGATGAACCCCTATTCGGCTATACCTATGCATTCGCCCTGCCTACCGACTGTCTGCGTGTCCTGCGAATCGGCAACGGCTCAATGGACACGCAGGATTGGGAGGTTGAAGGCGGCAAAATCCTTACGCTGTCTGCACAGCGGCCATTGGATTATGTTGTCGGCCAGACTTATCAGGCTGGGCAGTACATCACTTATTCGGACTACACCTACAGCGTGCACACCAGTTTTACAGCATCAAGCTGGGAAACAGACTCCGCAGAGTACTGCACATCAACCGGCGGAGATTATGCGGTACTGCAGATAGAATACATCAAAAACCTCACCGACACTTCGATGTGGTCGCCAAAACTGCTGGATGCCGTTTGTCAGCGGCTGGCTATCAAGGTAGCCGTCGGTCTTTCAAACAATCCAAGGGCCAGATACGACCTCCTTGAAGAGTTTGAGAAAATTACCATGCGAAAGGCCCGTTCGATTGATGCACAGCAGGGAAGGGTTAAGTCGTTTTTGAAGAGCGCTTGGATACGGGCGAGGGGATTGTAATGCAGACCATCAAAACGACATTTAACGCCGGAAAACTTTCGGCATACCTTGACGGCCGTGTGGACATCAGCAAATACTACAACGGATGTTCCCAGTTGGTTAATGCTATCCCACTGTCCACAGGCGGCATTACCAAGCGGCCAGGGACACGCTTTATCGCCAAAGCTAAAGGCCCTTGCCGGCTGATTCCTTTTGAATTCTCTGCGGACGATACGCTGGTGCTGGAATTTTCAGACCTTGCTGTTCGGTTCTACAAGAATTGCGACAGGGTTATGCTGCCCAGCACGGCGATTAGTTCTATTACACTGCTGCCTGATACAGAGGTTGCCGTCGACACTACAGAAGCACACGGGCTTCAGACCGGCGATGTTGTGCGGTTTGCGGATGTGCTGGGCACAGATGAGCTGAATTACGCCGGCAATTTTGCCACTGAATGGACAATTACAAAAACCAGCAGCACGGCGTTTACGCTGGATGGGACGAATGGGAGCAATTTTTCGGAATACAAAGGCGGCGGAACTGTGGCTGGGATTTATTCCATTGCTTCGCCATACACCCTTGATGATGTTTGGCAGCTGCATTACACACAGTCCGGTGATGTGCTGTATTTAACCCACCCAGACTATCCGCCGTATACGCTTTCCCGATACGGCGATGCCAGCTGGGTTATTCAGGAAGCCAATTTGGTCGGCGGGCCTTTTTTGGGCGAAAACACAACAGACACATACCTGCTGGGCTTTACCCGCACAGGCGGAATAGCCCGTTGTGGACATTACTTTCCCGCAGGGGCAATCGGCACGCTGACTGCCAGCGGCACAGGTAATGCGCCGTTTCTGCCGCAGCATGTGGGGTCGCTGTGGATGCTGAAGCACACAAGGCCAGACAACACCATGTCCACACCAGACAACACCACCAATGCTGTGCCGACGGGCACGGGCATAAAGATTAAGGGGTCTTTTTCGTTTGATGTGACCGTCAACTCCAACACCTTCAAAATCTGGCGGCGTCAAGGCAATGGTGCTTGGCAGGAATACCGCACATTCTTGGCCAACACTGCTTACACATCAGATGAATTGGACGATGATGTGTATTATACATTCACCAGTTCATCGTCCAGCGGTTCAGCCGTCCTGACAGCAAAAGACCAAACCAATGTCGGCATTGTGAAGATTACAGGCTATATCTCGCCCACAAGCGTCTCGGCTACAGTCATTCAGCCTGTATTGAGCAATAATTCTGATGACTCTGCGGTTACTACATCAATGTGGGCAGAAGGAGCGTTTAATGCATATCGGGGGTACCCCAGAACACTGGTAATCCACGAAAACCGTTTATGGTTTGCGTCCACCAGCAATAATCCCCAAACCCTTTGGGGCTCCTCCTCATCCAGGTTCCTGAATTTCACTGCTGGCGACACCGACAGCGATGCTGTGACTGTTACCATTGAAGACTCCGATGTATCCAATATTCAGTGGATGGCTTCGGATGAATACTTGGTGGTTGGAACAGCCAACAAAGAATACAAAATATCTGCCAGCAACATTGACGACCCAATCACGCCGGATGATGTGCGATGCCGTGTGCAGTCTGCATTGGGCAGCAATTCGATGCAGCCCGTCCATCTCAACAACACCCTGTTTTATTTTCAAGGGGGCGGCCGCACACTCCGTTCAATGCGGCTGATGGATGCTACCATGCGGTATGAGTCCGACAATGCAACTCTGCTGGTGGATGATATTTTTGATTCTTTGCCTGTGCAAATCGCTGTCCAGCGGGTGCCGTATGCTATTTTGTGGATTGTACGGCAGGACGGCGCTTTGGTGTCTTTTACCTATGAGCCGAAGGAAGAGGTTTCCGCATGGAGCGAACATGTCACGGGCGGCTTACTGCTTACGCCGTATCAAGGGCAGTTCAGTAGTGTGTGTGTGATTCGAGGAATGCCGGAGGATGAAGTGTATGTGTGCGTGCGGCGCATCATCGGCGGCATAGAGCAGTATTACATCGAGCAGTTTGCTGCTCGTTATACAGGCCGTCAGGATACGCAGTCTTTTCTGGACTGCTCAACGGTGTTTACAGCCAACAGTCAGCCGGTCAATATCGTTTATGCGTCCGACACGGTATTGTATGGTTTCGGCAATTACGGCAGCGGACGCTACGGAGGCACAGTATAAATGGCATCACTACCAACCATCGGCGGGTCTGCCGGCACTTGGGGAACAGAGCTGAACAACTTCCTGCTTGTTGGACACAGTGCCGGCGGAGTTCCAAATTACAAAGGCTTGCCGGCACAAGTCGTCTACAGCAAATATACCAATTATCTGCTCTGCAATTCCACTATTCCAAGCAGCTCAGCCCCAACCTATGGGGGTGGAGGCACACTGGTTATGCAGGCGGCGATTACACCCAAGGCTATTGGGAATATCATCAAGGTGGACGCAGTGGTACAGTACGGAATGAATGGCCACGGCACCTCTGTGTGTGCTGCACTATTCAAGAATGCAGCAGGCAAAGCACTGGCGTGCGGATGGGGCGGCGGTTCAACCTTACATTATGGGACTATTGTTATCACTTATTACACCACTGCACCATCGCTGTCTGAGATTACATATATGGTCAAATTGGGGAGTGCAAGCTCGGTGACTGTTGGGTTCAATGGGACAACCGGAACACTGTACGGCGAAACATTGACCTCCAGCATCACGGTAACCGAAATCTGGAACTAACGGGAGCAGGTCTGTGGCAAACTATTATCTCACGCTGCCGGAATCAACTTGGGGTTGTATTACCGTCCCGCACTACGATGCGCTGGATGCCGGCAGCGGCGATTTCACCATTGCCCTCTGGATTAAGCCGGCTGCGGATGAGGCCAGGCCCGCACCAACTGGGCTGGTGGCGTACAAAGTTGCTGACATAGATGTCATTGGTTACGGCCTCATCCTTCGTAACGGCAAAGTTGAGTTTCGCACAACCGATGCATCTATGACCGACTGCGTGGCAGTCTCCACCCAGACAATCCCGTTTGAGAAGTGGACACACATAGCAGGCGTTATCGACCGAGATGGTTATATTACGCTCTATATTGATGGGCAAGCAGCAGCATCTACGCCCTGCACGCTTGTGAATACATTGGGCAATGAATCACGTTTCTACATCGGCGGCAGCGAGTGGGAATGGGGAGGTTACAATGCCTGTTATTGGGGTGCAGTGGACGACTTGCGATTTTACAAAAAAGCCTTGTCAGCATCAGAGGTCGCAGCTATTTACAACCACGGCGGCGGGCGGCCTTACAGCGGGAGCATTCTCGAAGGCGGAGAAGCATCTGCGGTATTTGAATTCAATGAGGGCTCAGGAACAAGCACTGTTGACAGTGTATCCGGCATTACAGGGACTGTGTCTTACTGCGTGTGGGAATTGGGCGGTATACCGTTCCATTCCGGTACAGAATTGATTGTTTACTTACCCAATCATGGCTATTCCAATGGCGACTTTGTATATGTCTCGTGGCTGAACCGAGTCTGCTGTGTCGGCAATGTCACTCAGAACACATTTATGCTATATGAATCGCTTGTCGGCAATCCGATTTATTTCGTCAACGAGCTGACATCTGGATATGTCCAGCTTGCGGATACATCACAAAGCCACACCATTATCAGCGGGCTGGAGCATTTAGAGGGCAATACTGTCTATGTTGCGTCCAACGGCAGGCTTGTGGGGTCGTTTGCAGTGTCCGGCGGGCAAATAGCGATACCCATTGATGCTACCAATTATATAGTCGGCCTGCCGTATGCTATGAAGGCCCGCACCATGCGGCTTGAGCTTCCACAGGCGCAGGCCCTGCAGTCCCGCACAAAAAGAATACACAAGGCGTCGGTGCGGTATGTTCGGTCAGTTGATGGTGCGGCTGGCCAGGAATACGACAATAAAGAATATTTATCGGATCTGCACGCTGCATATTCTACGCAGTCGGATGATGCAGAAGTTTTGGTCAAGGGAGGTTTTGCGGAAGACGGCTTTTTGGTGGTGCGTTCCGACACTCCAACGCCATTTACAGTATTAAGTGCATCCATTGGTTTTAGTGTAGACGAGCCGGCATAACGAGAATTCTATGCATTTAAGGTTTTATCAATCTGGCGACTACAGTCAAATTACTGACCCCGTCGAGCCTGCCGTTCCGAATATTCCTTTCTCGGAGGCATCACTGGCGGTGGATATTCACCCTGTCGCCCTGACCTTGACCAGCGGCGGCATTCCAATCGCCTGCGGCGGCGTGATTGTCAGTGAGGACGGCACGGGCGGAGAAGTTTGGCTGAGAGTCTCAGCGCAGTGTGCCCAACGGTATCCCATTGTCCTGCTCCGCACACTGAAAGCTGGCAAGGCTATTCTTGCTGATGAGTTTGGCTTCCGATGGCTGTCGGCACGCATCCAGTGGAACTTTGCGGCAGGCCGCCGGCTGGCGGAAAGGTTTGGGTTTAGGAAGGTGAGAGACGACAACGAGGCTTTTGAGGTGTACCAATGTCATCTGGAGCATTAATAGTGGCTGCCTTGGCGGCATCGGGAACTGCGTCTGTTGCGCAGGGTCTGGCTGCGCAGGCACAAGGCAGAGCAAACCAGCGGATTGCCGAGTACAACGCGGCAATGGCAGAGCGGCAGGGTAAAGCACAGATGGAGGCCGCCCGTCTCAACAGCGAACGCTTGGCTCGGCAGCAGCGTCTTGCGATGGGCCAAAACATCGCTGCGGCGGCAAAATCCGGTATATCGCTGTCCGGCAGTGTACTGGATGTGTTGGCCGATACGGCGTATCAGTACCAACTGGACAGGAACTTAATCCTGACGCAGGGTCTTAATGACTACCAAACGGGAAGCCAGCGGGCATCACTGCTCCGGTCGGAGGGCAAGTTTAGTGCGGCACAAGGCCGAAGCAATGCCTTGTGGGCCTACTTGAATGGTGTCTCGAGTGTGGCTTTGGGTAGGGCCAGATACGACCTCCTTGAAGAGTTGGTAAGTCTGCGGTCTATGAACAAGGAGGATTAAATGTCAAAATTACTGCGGTACAGCTCATCCGCCCCAGCCCCCCTTCCTCAGCCTGTGGAGGCACAACCGGTCTCATTCTCGGATGCGCCTGCACAGGCTTTAAGCCGGATGGGGCAAGGCCTGCAGGATTATGCCGAATTGCGGCAGCTTCTGCATGACAAGTACCAATCCCACTTAGACGACCTTCGCACAGCACAAGCCAAAGACCTGCTCAATATCGCTGCAATCCGCATTGACGGTATTTATGAGAACCAAGCCGACCCCGCCAGATGGGAAGAGAGTGTCCGTCTGGAGCTGGATGATGCTGCCCAGCGGATCGGCGAATTGTTGGAGGATGTTTCACAGCAGAGGCGGCCGTTTATCGACACTTATGTTAAGGCGTTTCACGGAGCCGAAATCGCCAAGATGGAATCCCTGCGGGCCAAGACAGCCGCCAAACTGAATCTGGAAGCCATGTCGGCCAGCTACCAGCAGGCGTATGCAAACGGCCAGACACAGGCTGGCGAAGCGATTTATAATGAGATGGTGCAGACCAATCGGTATCTGGACTGGTTTCCCAATAGGGACGCCTTTGATATTCACATGGCCAGGCACCGAGAAGCCGGACAGACGGAGCATTATCAGGGCATTATTCGGCAAGCTAAAACCGATGTTGCCCAAGCCGTACAGTACAGCCCAGACGACGCAGAGGATATCGCCAAAACCTACGCAGAGCAGTACCAACTGGACGCCGCCGATGCGCTGGACTTGCGGCAGTATGCCAAAAGCGCTGCTAATGCATTCAAGACCAAGCAGGCCGATGCGTATGCTGCAATCGAAGCCAATGTATCCCGCCAGTTGAGGGACAGATACATTGACGGATCCTTAACGGAAGATTTTATTGACGAGGTCTGGCAGAAAACACGGGTCGCCGATGATAAACAGTCGCAGTTTGACGACTTTATTAAGGAATGGCGCATCCTGTTCCGACAAAAGATGGAGCAGAGCACGGCCAAGCCGAAGACCAATACCGCAGTGTTCAATGCTCTGCACAATAAGGCGATTGAAGTCGGCCTCGGCGCTGGCGACCCTAATCGGTTTGCATTGACAGTGCTACGTGCGGAAAACAAAGGCTTTTTGACATCCGAAGACGCCAAGGGCCTTCTGCGTCTGGCCCATACCCAGCAGCAATCGCACATCAGCACTGTCCGCAGCTCCCTTGAAAGCGAGGTGAGGTCGCAAATGGTGGATGCGTCTGTTGCTACACCGGATGCCTTCAGCGCTACATTGTCCGTGATGATGGCCAACCCTGGGCTGTCTGATGAGGAAATCCAGAGGCGGACTGAAGAGCTTCAGATTAAGCGGCAGGTGCAGGAGTGGAATTACAGCCGGTACAAGCGGTCGATGGATGCTTTTTTGGAATCTAACCCCAAAGCCGACCAAAATGCGATTCGGGGGTACTCCGATTACCTGCTGCGGATGTACGCCAAGCCGTACACGGACGTTGTCAAAGATTATCGTGAAGCGATGGGCGGACTGCCTGTGTTTCCGCCTGTCGCCCCTTCCGGCCAGCGGGCCGATGCTGTGCGGGAGTGGGCCAAGCAGAGTTTCGGCAAAGAGCCGAGATACGATGAAAAAGCCGGTGCGTTTGTGGTCGACATTGATACCGGAGGAACGGTGCGGACATACAAGGTTGTAATCGACAATCCCGAAAATGCCGATGATGTCCTTTTGAAGGAATTCGATTTATGATACGCAAGACCAGCAATGGATATGTGGTGTATAGTGAAGGAGGACGCAGGTTAAGCCGTCCATTAACCAGCCGGCGGGCTGCTGAACGCCGCCTGCGGCAGATAGAATACTTTAAGCACCAACACAAATGAGACTGCAAGCCATAGAACCCCAAATTCGGTTTGAGCCCCTGCCGCCCAGCGAGCCTCCATTGCCGCCGGAGGCCGACAAGCAATGGCAGTCTGTGCCGGCTGGGCAGCGTCAGGAGCTGTTCCCTGTGCTGGACTATCGGTACACTTGGTCTTCAGCCCCACTGCTTGCCGACCCCACCGATGCGGCCTGGACGGCTCCGGCAGAGATTTCATTAGATAAAACATCAGACAATAAATTCGGCAGTCTGCAGGCAGCGGAGGCTACACCTGTAACAGGAGCATGGCAAAGCCTGCGGTCTGTCTTTTCGGATACTCTAATCACCCCAGACGGCAGTATCATTGCTAATCCCACCCGTGCCGAGCGATTGGATGTGGCAATCCGAGCAATCGGCGCTCCGGCGGCTTATTTGTACGCCAGGTACTTCACCGGCAGGATGTATCAGCTGCCACGATTGGTTTATGCGGGCTTGAACAGGCTGATTCCGGAAGCATTCAATGAGCCCAAGGATTTTTCAGACGCTGTGCTGGATGCTTTGGAGTATCAGCCTGGCGAGTTTGTTAAATCCATCGGGTATTTGTCCGACTTTGTCGGCAGCCTGCGGGCGGCTTCGCCGGCATCCCTGCCGAAATCGCTGAATCTACTGCACAAAATGGGCGATGATGTCCTGCGCAATGCTGCTGCCATCGAGATGCAGGAATTGGCCAAGCGTGCCGCACAAGCTGTCAGCCCCAATGCGCCGCAGGAGACGATGACAGCCGGCCAGGCGGCAGATATGCTGTTGTGGACATCTGGGTTTTCTGCTTTATTCAGCTCGGCGGCGGCGTTTTTTAAGTCGCCGCTGGGGACGCAAATGCAGTTCTACCTGCTGAGCAAAATCGGCAAATATCTCGTTGACCACCCCAATGTATCCAAATGGGTGCTGCCGTCGCAGATGTCCAGACAGCAGGAAGAGCTGTATGCGGGACTACACAAAATCCTTCAGCAGCAGGGAATTGATACATCCAACTTATCGTATGAACAGCGGGCTGCATTGGCAGTATCAGCCAAACTGGGTACACGCTTGATGCGTCTGCATCGCCAGTTATTTCAGGACGAAGACATTATCAAGGCGTCCAAGCCGGCATCCGGCGTATCCGCACAAACAGCATTATCTGCCGAGCCCGTTTTTACCGCCAGCCACAGCGCTGCAATGCAAGCGCTGGGGTACACCGACGATGTGATATGGTCAACACCCACCAGTGAGGCCAAGCGGATTGTTGAAAGCGGCATCTTGGCGGAGTCGTCGAAAAAAATCCAGCAGGCTGCGAAGTCAGCCGAAGCTGAGACCGTACCCTTTGCCGTGCCGGAGGGTCTCAGCAAGTATAAGGGTTCATCGCCGGTATTTAATGATTTTGTTGACGACCTCACGGCGGATATACAAGGTTTCGCCGCACGGCTGGGCGAAAGCCCTAAAAACATCCGTGAGCTGTGGAATGTGTCCGTCCGCAACTACATCAACCACCTTAAGGATAACTGCGGACAGACCGGCAAGAAGGTGTATGAGGATTTCAACAGCATCCAGCATAAAGCGAATATCCTGTACAGCCAAGTAGCCGGCGGGCTGGATGAAGCCTATAAGGGAATGAACACCGAACAGCGCCGCCAAATTGGAATGGTCTGCAATGGATTGATGGAAGCGGCTTCACCGGATATTCAGCGGCGGGCGGATACGCTTCGCAATGCGCTGGACAAGCTGATGGAGGAAGCCCAGGCGGTTGGGCTGAAGCGGCAGGGTAAGTTCGGCAAGATGGAAATTAAGGGCAGCGGCCGTGCTTATCCGGCTATTCCAAATAAGCAGGGATGGGAGTTCCTTGAAGAGGCATCCAGAAAGGGCTTGTCGTCTGCAAGAGTGATGGAGTTCGCGCAAAAACAGGTTCAGGAAGGCAGAGCCAAAAGCGCCGAAGATGCATTGGCACAGCTCCACCGTTATCGCCAGCAGCAGATTGCACGCAAGTCAGCTTATTTAACAGAGGTAATCCAATCCCCCTTGCCGCCGGAAATGCTGGAGTTTGACGGCGCTAAAGTCTTGTATAATTGGGCCGAAAAGCAGGTGGTTAATCTGGAGTTTATCCGCCAATACGGGCAGCCGGAGGGATTGGCCGGCGAAGCCTCAATCCAGCTTCCGAAGCTGCACAAGCTGGCCGAGGAGCTCAGCACGCAGTTTGGCACAGATGAGGGCGAACGCCTGCTGCGGTTCACAAAAGCCGTGCTGGGCCAGCCGCTCGGCGAGCCTGAGGTGATTGGCAAAATGGCAGCCGATGTGCGGTATTATCAGGCGGCGTCAAAGGTGGCTATTAATCCATTGTCCATCATAGCCAATATGCTGGATCGCTTTACAAAGGGGCTGGTTATCGGTGATGTTGCGTCCAACCTGAAGGCCATTCGGGCTTATCCGCCAATCTTGAATATCTGGATGAAATCCGCCAGAGAGATTGAGCATTGGGCCGTTCAGAATGGCGCTGTGTTTGTGCATGGGTCATCGCTGGCTGAGCATTACACGGGCACAGGCCTGATGTCGTGGCTGAGCAAGGGTTTCCGTGAGGCCGATTTTGGAAACCAAGTATTCTACGCTCTGGTTAGGTATATCGACCTGCAGAAAAGCGTCAAGGCCTTTATGGAGCATCCCCAGACCAGCAGCCGCCTGTTCGGCTCAATCCAAAAGCTGATAGAGGGCATTCAAAAGAATGCACAAAAAGGGCGCGTGTCTGCCGTGATGGAAACGCTCACGGAAGCCGAGGCAGCTCAAATGCGGGATGTGCTGAGTACCGGCGAGAGCATACCGCCTGAGATTATGGCCAAGATATTATACAACACCGTCAAGGATACTGCGTTTGTGCCCTCAATAGCATCTGCCAAGCCGTATCTCGGCGCTGTCAGCAGCATGTACGGCGTCTTAACCCAGTTTAAGACATGGTCGGTATCACAGGCACGGCATATATGGGAGGACGTGGTAAAGCATGCGATTAAGTACAAAGACCCCACAGTAATTACACGTTTTCTGCTTGGCGTGTTTATCGTCGGCGAGATACGCAATATTGTCATAGATATCATCAGGGGCCGCAATCGGTCGCTGGCATCCGTGCTGACCAAAGAGGACAAAACAGCCGGCGACATTGCACGTGCCATCCTTCGGGACTTGGCAAGCGGCGGAGCAGTGGCTTTTATGGTGGATATTGCGTATGGGCTGCCGGACTTTATCAGCGGGCCGACATTTAAGACGCTCAAAAACATCATGGACGCTGCCGCTGAAATCGCCTGGCATCCCAGCCAGATTGATGATGCCATTGCCAATTTGGCTTTTAACGAGGTGGCTGTTTTGCGGGATATGCGGGCGCTGGCAGACAAGCTGGACAGCCGGTCTAACAAAGCAAACTTAACGCAAGTTTATTATCCCATCCGCCAAGCGGCCAAAGACTGGGCATACAACAAAGAGTATGCGTCTGCAGCGGACAAAACAAGAGCCAAGATTACCGAAGTCCTGCAGGGCAATGCCGAGCCTTATGTCACGGGCAACAAGCTTAGTTATGACTTAATCTATCGCCAAGTGCTGGTCGGCGACGCCGACGATGCGGCCGAGCATATTGCTTTTCTGCTGCGGAACAGCAAAGACATTGATGAAACACTGACCGGCATTAAGCGCTCGCTGCGTCAGAGGTCGCCGCTTGGGCCGATATCCCAAAACGACCTCCCTGCTTACCTCCAGCAGATGACGCCAGAGGAACGCCAAAAAGCTTTGGATGCCCAGCAGCAATGGGAGCAGACAGCCCAGAAGGCTGTTTTGGAGGCCGTTAGGATATTTCGAAGGCGGGCAGGAAAGAAGGAGGATACGCAAAGCCAGCAGTTGAATTAAATCAGCTATACGAAAAGGGCGGAAAAGACAAGGCAATGAAGGCCGGATTTACACATGAAAGCACCCACAATATGCGATTGATATTTATAATATTGCTGTTGACAATGTCAGCCGGAGCATCCAGCATCCCGATGAACGGGGCATTTTGGTTGTGGCATTTTAAGGACAACCAATCTTTGTATATAACCTACAACCCAGACGACATCCGCTATCTCAATCTGCAGCGTTGGCGATGGATAATGCCGGAGTCGTATTATCAGCGGTTGACGCATTTTGAATGCCTATGCTTTATATCCGAGCATTGGCTTGACCAGACCTACCAGTTCCGGCTTGAGGATTTTGCTGCCTTAAGCCGGCATTGGTCGGGGCATACACCGTATCA